>ERZ773028.3-NODE-3-length-243215-cov-10.330396_pt1 | contig 243215 bp, 209 predicted proteins | sample MGYA00511123_ERZ773028 | MGnify/ENA primary metagenome ERZ773028 (study PRJEB29015, sample SAMEA2738134) | human oral metagenome | biome: human oral; feature: human-associated habitat; material: saliva | place: China | collected 2206 ... | reverse complement strand
CTTGCACCCTACGTATTACCGCGGCTGCTGGCACGTAGTTAGCCGGTGCTTATTCACAAAGTTAACTCACCCGAAAGCTTGCTCCCCTGTAAAAGCGGTTCACGACCCGAAGGCCTCCATCCCGCACGCGGCGTCGCTGCATCAGGGTTCCCCCCATTGTGCAATATTCCCCACTGCTGCCTCCCGTAGGAGTCTGGGCCGTATCTCAGTCCCAATGTGGCCGGTCGCCCTCTTAGGCCGGCTACCCGTCGAAGCCTTGGTAGGCCAACACCCCACCAACAAGCTGATAGGACGCGACCCCATCCCATGGCGCAAAAGCTTTCCCAACAAACCATGCGGAAAGTTGGACCATCCGGCATTACCACCCGTTTCCAGGAGCTATTCCAGACCATGAGGCAGGTTAGTCACGCATTACTCACCCGTTCGCCACTCTCACCCCCCCAGCAAGCTGGAGAGGATCCCGTTCGACTTGCATGTGTTAAGCACGCCGCCAGCGTTCGTCCTGAGCCAGAATCGAACCCTCCACAAAAAACTCATGGAAAGCCAAACGGCCCAACAAAAACAAGAAAAAACGGCGCAACCACAAACCCCACCAAACAAAAACCCGGCAGAACCCATGGAAGCACACAAACTGGCATATCAAAAAACAATAACCAAAAACAACCAAACACCCCCAAACAGGAATGCCCAGTCGATCAAGCATAAAAAGTAGCACAAAACACGCTCTTGAGTTCTCAAACCACCACCACACCAACAAGCGACCCACCAGACGAACCAGCAAGCCACCGCACCAGGCAGCAAAAAAGAACTATACACGAAGCATGCTAGAAAGCAAGCCCCTATTTCAGGCTTCATTCTCAAACCCTTGGAAACAAAGGTCTTCAGACCATGTCTCTCGGCGTGTCGCGGCCCTTCATCGCATTCGGACCAATGTCCGCAATACACTGGAGGAGGAAATTCTTACGGGAATGACTCGTGGAGCCGCCTTTTCGTGGGTTCTCCACATAGACATATGAGATAAACATATGAAACATCGATCATCAGAAAGGGAACCATGACAGTTCAGACTACCCAGCCGACATCGCAGCCCCTCTACCGACGGGACCCTCTTTACATCCCCCGCGTCGCCGCCGTGCATGACATGTGCGGTTATGGAAAGTGCTCCCTGACCGCGGCGATCCCCATCCTCTCCGCCGCCGGTTGCGACGTCTGCCCGGTGCCGACGGCCATCCTGTCCGCCCATACGCGGTATCAGGTATTCACCATGCATGACACGACCGATATCCTTTCGGGATATCTTGACGCTTGGAGGCAGGAAAACGTTGACTTGGACGCCATCTACTCCGGTTTCCTCGGCAACGCGGGGCAGGTCTCTCTGATCGAACGCCTGTATTCGGAATATCCGCATGCCTTGCGCCTCGTCGATCCCGTCATGGGCGACGGGGGGCAGATGTATCCGACTTATACGCAGGAGCTCTGCGACGCCATGGGCCGCTTGGCGGACGGGGCGGACGTCCTCATGCCCAATCTGACGGAGGCCTCCATCCTTACCCACCAGGAATACGCTGGCCAGAACCTGACCGATGCCCAGGTGAACGAAGTCCTGGAAAGCCTGCTCAACCTGGGTGCGAAAAACGTCGTCCTCAAAGGAATCGACCACGAGGATGGGAAACTGCACAACTACGTGGCTTCCGCCGCAGCCGGAGTGGAGCGGAAGGCGGAGCTTGCCCACGTCAAACTGCCGTATATGATTCACGGGACGGGGGACGCCTTCGCTTCCGCCCTCTGCGGGGCCATCATGGCGGAGCGCACCGTGCCCCAGGCAGCCCATATCGCAGGCGAATTCGTGCGGCATGCCATGGAATCGACGAGAAACCAGCCCAATTTCGAAGAACGGGGAGTGAGTTTTGAACTCACCCTTTCCGAACTCACCGGTCTGGTGGCTTCCCGCTGAGTTCTCCACAATCCATCCACATCGCTTTTTCCCAATGATCGCAGGCGTGTCACACATTTGACCACATTCGAAAAATAAGTGGCCATCCCCTCCGGTTTTGTGCTGAAATGTCAAGTATGACACAGCAACTGCTAGAGCCCGCGATCGACCACGTCAGCGGTCCGGGCCACATGTACACACGACTGAATGACCTGACCGGGAAGGAGGTCGGGAGAATCGGCGAAGACATAGCCGCCGATTATCTCGGCAGCCTCGGTTACCGCATTCTTGACCGTAACTGGAATTGCCGCTATGGGGAGCTGGATATCGTCGCCCTCTCTCCGCCCTCTCATTCCAAGCAATTCATCGTGGTTGCGGAAGTCAAGACCAGACGCACGGACATCTGCGGTTCTCCTTTGGAAGCGGTCACCGACCGTAAACTCGCCCACTTGCGCCGGGCCGCTTTCCTCTGGTTGGACGCCCATCCCCATTTTCCACATCACCCCATGAGAATCGACGTCATCGGGATTTCCCTGCATGAAGATGAGCACGGTTATGCCCCGATCATCTCCCATGTGAAGGAGGTCTGATGGCTATCGGAACTTCCTATTGCATAGGCCTGTGGGGTTGAAGGCCTATATCATCCAGGTTCAGGCTTTCACCAGCAATGGTCTCCCCTACTTCTCCATCATCGGCTTGCCGGATACCTCTCTTGGCGAGGCAAGGGAACGCGTGAAATCAGCCTGCACGGTCACGGGATTCTCCTGGCCACAAACACGGGTGACAGTCAATCTCTCGCCAGCTTCTTTGCCCAAGTCCGGTTCGTCCTTCGACCTTGCGATCGCGGCGAGCATACTGGCTTCCTCGCGGGCAATCGACCCTTCCTACCTGGCCGATAGCCTCCTCATCGGAGAGCTCAATCTGGATGGAAGCATTATGCCAGTGCGTGGCATACTTCCCATGTTGCTTTTCGCTAAGAAAAGCGGGTTACGGACGGTCTACCTGCCTGAAGCGAACCTGGCGGAGGCCCGACTGGTGGAAGGGATGGACCTGATTGGGTTGAGCCATATCGGCCAATTCATCGCCAATTGCCACCCCAATGCGGAATTATCGGCGACCATGGGGAAACGATTCGGAAGCCTCATCCTGAAAGGCCCTCTGGCAGCGAGCCAAGAATGGGAGCGCGTCCTTCCCTTCAAACAGCGTTCCTGCCCTCCTGACTTTTCGGACTCCTCCGACGCTTTGAACGAAGACCCTCAAGTCTTGGATTTCGACCAAGTCATCGGTCAAGACCAGGCGAAAGAGGCTTTGGTCGTGGCAGCAGCCGGCGGGCACCATCTCATCATGACCGGCCCTCCAGGAGCGGGGAAAACTATGCTGGCCAAACGCCTCCCGACGATCCTTCCACCGCTGGATCCTCAGGAGAGAATCGAGGTCGCTTCCATCAAATCCCTCTGTGGGACTTTGCAGGCCAATTCGATGGATTTTCTGCCTCCTTTCGAAGCTCCGCATCATACGGCCAGCGTCCCTTCGCTCATCGGGGGAGGGAACGGATTCGCCCAACCCGGAGCCATCACCCGGGCGCATCATGGGGTCCTTTTCATGGATGAGGCGCCGGAGTTTTCGACGGCCTGCATTCAGGCCCTCCGCGAACCGTTGGAAAACGGGGTGATCAGCCTTTCGCGCTCCAAGGGAACGACATTTTATCCCGCACGTTTCCAACTGGTGATGGCGGCGAACCCTTGCCCTTGTGGCTTCAACTGGGGAAATGGGGAAAGATGCACCTGCACTCCCCGTCAGAGGCAGAAATATTGGGGGAGATTATCGGGACCGATCATGGACAGGATCGACCTCCATATCCCCGTCGGTTCGCCCAGCATGATCACGGCGGAAACCACCCGCCGCCTCTTGGAAAAAGACGACCAGGCGGTCGCGGACGATCGCCACTCATCTTCCCGGATGCGAGACCGCGTCATCGAAGCCCGCGACCATGCCTCCCGCCGTTTCGACGCCTTCCCCTGGTCCACCAACGCCCAGGCGCGGGGAGGATGGCTGAGGGAGACGACCCCTGTACCTTGCCTTCGTATGGTGAATTCCGCCTTGCACAAACAAGACCTGAGCATGCGAGGAGCTGACAGGGTCCTTCGGCTTGCTTGGACTCTGAGCGATCTTTCTGGACGGAACAAGCCAAAAGAAGAGGACATCCTCCAGGCCATGGATTTGAGGTTGGGAGGCATCGATGACTGACACACTGCTGAGGGTCGACCGCCATACCCTGGCTTTGGCTACGCTCACTTATTGCTGCAATACGGCGAGCGCCATCATGTATCATCTCATTTACCCTCAAGAGGGATATTTCCAGGAAATGTTGGATCAAGGAGGGCCGTATCCCGAGGCAGCCGACCAAGGGAGGCCTCATCCCTTGGGCGCCTCCTCCGACTCCGTGAAATCCGAGCTCGTGATTCCCCGCATGGGGGGCGGGCAAAAGACCGCCAGGGAAACCGCGGACCAGCAACCGGAGAGCGAGGGACTGGGGAAGCGAACGTATGAATCGCAATCGCAAGAATCTCAGCCACATGTGTTGCAGCCATACAGGACAAGTCCCGGTAGGTACGGCCTGGAGCCGGAACGCATCGTCCACGAGCTTGAAAGACTTCATGACTTAGGGCGGATGGAGAGTCCCCTGCTTCTGAAAGCTTTGGAAAAGACGATCGTCACCGGTCATCTTCGCAAGCCGTCATCCGCCGTCGCGGCCTTCAACCAAGCCCTTGAGCGATGGGTGGAAAGGATGGGGCCTATCAGAGATATGGACGATAGGCAGAGGGAAACGTATTTCACGCAAAATGGGAAATTGTGGATCATCAGTCCTCAATCCCCGCTGTGGCCGCGGCATCTTGATGATCTGGCGACCATGGCAGACAGCACGCCTCCGCTTTGCCTATGGGGCAGGGGCGATTCTTCCGCCTTGATGGCCTGCGTCCAGCCGGTAGGGGTCGTCGGTTCCCGCGATTGTACCGATTATGGGAAGAACATCGCCTTCCACGCAGGAAGACAGGCCGCCTTGCTCGACCATACGGTCATTTCCGGAGGAGCGAGCGGGGTCGATGCAGCGGCGCACTGGGGCGCCCTCTCCGCCTTCCCCGATCTGGGCGAGAACGCGGGAAAAACGATCGCTATCTTCGCCGGGGGACTCAACAATTGTGGCCCACTGAGCAATTCCCGCCTTTTTGATCAAATCCGTCTGCGAGGTGGTGCGCTCATCTCCGAATTGCCACCCGACACCGTGCCTGAAGGGTATCGGTTTCTCATGCGCAACAGGCTGATAGCGGCCCTATCGAAGATTATCATCGTGGCGCAGGCGCGGCATCGTTCGGGAGCCCTGAACACAGCGACATGGGCTGCGGACTTGAACCGCTTGGTCTATGCGGCTCCCGGCGACATCAACAAGCCTTACAATACCGGATGCAACGCCCTGATCGCCCAGCAAAAAGCGGTTCTTCTCCAATCGGACAATGACTTTTCGAGCATTTGTGGAAAGGAGCATGATCATGAAAAATGTTGAAGGACCGTGACAGAATCGCAGTATGACACCAACGACGATCCATGAAAGCTATGACGCAATCATCGTGGGAGCAGGGGCCGCGGGTCTTTCCGCGACGCTGGAACTGCTGAGGACATGGGAAGACCGAGGTCTGTCCGGCAGACCAAGTGTCCTTGTCGTTTCCAAACTTGAGGCTTTGCGTTCCCATACCGGATCGGCGGAAGGCGGTATCGCCGCAAGTTTGGGTAATAAGCGTCCGGATTCGTGGGAATGGCATTGGTATGACACAGTCAAGGGGGGAGATTGGCTGGTTGACCAGGATAAGGCGGAGATTCTCGCGAAGGACGCCCCTCAAACGGTGATCGCCCTCGAACATGATGGGGTTGCTTTCAGCCGAATGGAGAATGGGAAAATCGCCCAACGTAAGTTCGGTGGGCACACAGCTGACTTCGGCAAAGAACCAATCGAGCGTACCGCTTATGCGGCCGACCGCATCGGGCATCAGATCCTCTATTCCCTCTGGCAGCAGTGCGTGAAAGAAGGCGTGGAATTCGCCGAGGAATGGTATGTGACTGACCTGGTCCTCAGCCCAATCGCCCGCCCTCTCCAGCGGAAAGGAGAGGCTGGCGAAGAAGACGCTGATAGGACAAACTTGGTTGGGGAAGTAGACAAGGCAGGAAAAGCCGTAAAGGACGGTGAAACAGTCAGGGCGGAGAATACGGGCGAAACCGGTGGAAAAAAGGTCGAAGGCATTATCGTCTTCGACTTCAAGGCGGGCTGTTTGCGCAAGTTGGCGGCGAAGAACGTGCTCCTCGCCACCGGCGGGGCGGGTCATCTGTTCCATACCACGTCGAATTCCTGGGATTTGACCGGGGATGGGATGGCTTTGGTCCTACGCGCCGGCTTGCAATTGGAAGATATGGAATTCATCCAATTCCATCCCACTGGACTCGCTCACACGGGCATCCTCCTGTCAGAAGCGGCACGTGGCGAAGGCGGGGTCTTACGCAACTCCAGTGGAGAGGCCTTCATGGAAGGCTATGCCCCTGAACATAAGGATTTGGCGGCCCGCGACGTGGTCACCCGCGCCATCATGTCCGAAATCGATGCCGGTCGAGGCGTCCGTGACCCGCAAGACCCCGATGGTCCCGCAGACTGCGTTTGGCTGGATTTGCGCTCAATCGACCGCTCCGACATGGAAAAATCCCTACCCGAAGTACTGCAAACGATTGAACGGTATGCCGGCCTTAATCCCAGCGTCGACTTGGTCCCCGTCAAACCGACCGCCCATTACACCATGGGAGGCATCCCCATCGACGAATGGGGACAAGTCTATACCTGGGGACGCCGGCAACCGGGTGAATCGACGGCCACTTCCACGGAGATGAATCAGCCTGATGATCAACCTGATGATCAGCCTAGCAATCAGCCCAACAGGCAGCCGGAAGACCAGCCGGAAGTACAGGGGGAAACGGTCGGCGAGACGACCATCGTGCGCGGTCTTTTCGCCGCTGGCGAGTGCTCTTGTCTCAGCGTTCACGGAGCCAACCGCTTGGGGGCGAATTCCTTGCTTGACGCCTGTCTCTTCGGTCACCGAGCAGGGCAAAAGCTCGCCGAGTCGATTTCGGGAGTGCTGGCATCATCCATAGCCATTCGGTCCAACGAGCCTTCCGAAGCCGCCGGATTAGACGGATCAGACGGATCCGTTGATCGCAGTCAGTCCGAGTCCGAGATGGACCGAATCGACGAAGACGCCCTGTCCCCTCTGGACCAGTCCTATGCCAGAAGGAAAAGGGACATCGCTTTTCTGCTTGGCCACGAGGTCGGCAAGAGTGATGGACGAATGGGAGACACCGGTTCGCCGGAGGCCGGAACCGAGACGAATCCGTATGAATTCATCGTCCGGCTGGGACGATGCCTCGAGAGATATTTCGCCATTCGCTGCGACGCCGATTCCCTTGAGCAAGCGCAGGAAGAACTCGATGTGGAGCTCGCCCCCCTAGCCGAGAACCTACGCGCGCACGACCAAAGCATGGTCTTCAATCAGGAGCTGGTCGCCATCATGGAAGCCAAGAACCTGCTCTTGGTGGCCCAGACTCTGATCCGTAGCGCTCTTGATCGTCAGGAATCCCGCGGCTCCTTCTACCGCAGAGATTTCCCCCTTCGCGACGATGAGCATTTCCTTACTCACACCTTCATCGACCAAGATGGGGCCATACGCCGCAAGCCAGTGGTTGTGACGCGTTTCGCCATCAGCCGAAGAGACTATTGAGTCTCATTTCTCCATCCACTCTCCATCCGCTCTCCATCAGCATAATGCATGCCTATAAGGCCTCCTCCCCCATACGCATGCATCAGATTGGAAACATCCGGGCGCAAAAACCACGATAAGCCAAATCTATCAATGCGCATAAAATCAGCTGAAGAAACATGCGGTATGAAAAGACATGTGGACCGGATAAAGGCGATTCCGCATAGAGGCAAGCCCGAAACGATGGAAAGTGTGAGAACATGAACAAGCAGCGAACCGAACAATTGATGACGGTCACCATGCGAGTGCATAGGTTCTCCCCCCAACCGGCCTTCGCCGATGAGCCATCCAACGTCTCATCCGCAGGTTCGGCGTCGCGGGCCTTCCCCCTGGCAAATTCCTCTTCGAACAGCTCTGCCTCCGCCGCGAATCAAACACGGCCCCTGCCACGAAGGCACCATCGCAGCAATCCCTTCGCCTCGGTGGATGCTCAGGACATATCCAATTCTTCTCAGACTTCTTCGAGGAGAACCTCTGTTGAGGAAGCAGCCGTAAGAACAGGGGGCTTGCGTCAGCGGCATTACAGCAATCCCTTCCAAACAGCTTCGACGAATGACGAGAATCCGAGGTCCTCATCCGAAAACTCGTCCGCAAGCCTATCCGGCTCCATTGGCATAGATGACACCTTTGATGCCGCAACCGCCACTGAGGTCTCAACGGCCGCGGCTATCCCAACCGTCACCGCTGCCGCAACCGCCGAAAACTTGAACCATGGTTCCCGACAAAATCAGCCATCGGCTCTTGGCCAGATCCAGGCTGAAACTCCGGTGCAAAAGCAGGGGATCTCGTGGGTGCAAGAGTACGAAGTGACCGTCCCCAAACAGGAGACCCTTCTGAACGTCCTGCTGATGATCAAACGCCAGCAAGATCCCGGACTGGCCTTCCGCTACTCCTGCGGACACGGCATGTGCGGGTCCGACGCGGTCCGGGTCAACGGCGCTCCTACCCTCTTATGCACGGCGACCGTGGAGTATTGGGCCAAGGACGCGGCGGAAAACGGTCATCGTCTTTTCCGAAGGACCATTCCCGCGCCCGCCCAGGTCGGGGAGACAGGCGAGGAGGAAACTCTGGTCGGAAAAACTCGGATTAAGGCCGAAGACACCAAGGATACCAGGGACGCTCAAAGCGAGCCGTCCGACGGTCCCGCTCCTGCGAAGGTCATCGATATCTCCCCCTTGGCCGGCTTCCCCATCCTCAAGGACTTGATTGTGGACATCGACCCGATGCTGGAGGCAATCAAACGTTTCCAACCTTACCTGCAGGCGACAGGTCAGCTGAAAACGACCGAATCCGGCAAAATCGACGCTTTCGAATATCTGCAAAGCCCACAGGAACTGACCAGGTTCGAGCAGCTCTCCACCTGCATCTCCTGCGGGGTCTGCGAAGGGGCTTGTCCGATCTATTCCGGCGGAGAAGCTTTCGTCGGTCCTGCGGCCCTGGTCCACGAGATGCGTTTCATCGAGGATTCCCGCGATCAGGCGACGGAAAAGCGCTGGGCCGACCTGGGCGCATCCGACGCCCTGTCCGCCTGCCAATCCGTCCGCGCCTGTTCTCTGAACTGTCCACAAGGCATTGACGTCGGCGAAGTCATCTGGCAGGCGATCACCAAGAAAAAGCGACTCCAGAATCAGCGCAACGAGTAGGAGACGCCCGGCGAATCCGCAGCCTGTGATTTCGCACGAATCCTTTACAATCGAAGTATGGACAGTGCACGACATACTTCGATAGCCAAGATGTGGGAATTCATCGAACAGCATGAGTTGGATCAGGAGGACGAACGCACCCGGGCGATCCGGGGCAAAGAGACGGCGGCCGCCTCTTCCGACTTTCCCTTCCCCAGCCCGGCTTGCGCGAGCGCTGGACAGTGCGCCTTCATCGCCAACCAGGCCCTTGCTTCGCAGGCCACGTCGGTGATCATCATCAGCACCAACCCCCTGCTGGAGACCCTGCACTTGGTCAAGGTCCTATCCGACGAAGCCGTCGTCACCGTGGTGAATCCCAGCGGACACGCCAACGAGGAAACCCGCCGTGAACTGACCCGAATCCAGAACGAGACCGCCCTCACCCTGCGTATGGTGAACGCGGCCGTGGAGAACTACTTGCCCCGGTTGAACGAAAACGATTACGACCTGGTCATCCTCGGCAAAGGCGTCAGCGACTGGGACCAGGCCATCACCATGTCTTCCCGCCTTCTGCGGTCAGGGGGCGTCCTAATCATCAACGACCTCATGGCCCTCAGCAACCCGGGGAATAAGGGCGGAGTGGTCAACCCAGCCGACCGCACGAGCCAAACCGTGGCTATGAGGGACCTAGTCGCGCAGCTGCCCGAGGACGAAGATTTCTCTTCCGTCCTCCTTCCCATCGGCACTGGTCTTTTCTTCTCCGTCCGTCGGTAGGATTTTTCGTCTCTGAATTCGGAAAATTTCTGATTCCGGATTCAGATTTCAGATTGGTTGGCTCTGCCTTGGGTTCCTGATTCCTGATTCCATTTTCAGAGTCCGGATTCCAGAATCCGAAAATGCTTGATGCTTCGTGAATTGGCTCAGTCCCGGGTGACCAGGTCGACGGCTTCGGCCTCGCTGTTTGTGAAGAAAACCGTCCCCGGGTCGAAGGTGGAGATCATCCCGCTATCCAGGACCGTGGTCTTCAGCCACGTGAACAGCTCCTGCCAATAGTCTTTTTCGAACAGGACGATGGGCATGTGCGGGGCCTTATGCGTCTGGACCAGGGTCAGGGCCTCGAACATCTCGTCGAAAGTGCCGAAACCGCCCGGGCAGACGATGATACCTTGCGAATGCTGCATGAACATGGTCTTGCGCACGAAGAAGTGTTTGAAGGTGATGGAGGTGTCCACGTAGGGGTTCAGCTTTTGCTCATGCGGGAGGATGATGCCCAAGCCGACCGACCTTCCCCCGGCCAGTTTGGCCCCTCGGTTGGCGGCCTCCATGATTCCCGGCCCTCCGCCGGTGATGACGGCCCTCCCCTTTCCGACGGCCAGCCGGGCCATCCTCTCGGCCGCCAGGCAGTACTTGTTATCTTGGGAGAGCCGCGCGGAGCCAAAGATGGAAATGGCGGGGCCGATGGCGGAAAGGGTCTGGAAACCTTCGCGGAATTCCTCCGCCACCCCATCGATCCATTGCTCCGCGTTCTCTTCGCCAATGCCGGAAAAATCCGCTTCAGTCATGATGATCCTTCATTTCCTGGATGCCATTCGCCGGCATCCATCCCTTGTGCCCTTCATTTGGTTCTTTCATCCCCCCGCTCCCCTATCTCATCGTCCTATCCCCACTTCCCCCGCTCCCCAACGTCCTCCCTCACTCTAGCGTCTTGTCTGCCCGAGGGAAAAAGGTACCAGTAAACGATGCTTAACGCGATTCGTCAATGTCTGCCCGGCGGGAGGAGAAAAAGGGCGGGAAGATCATGGGGCAAGGAAGACTCAAAGCCAGGGAAGCCTCAGAATCACGAGAAGCGTCCAGGCCCCTAGAGGATCTAAAAGATACCAAGAGGCCTTAAAGTCCCCCAGCTGATTCAGTGCCAGCAAATACTCAGGCCAAGGCCCCCGTCCGCTTGAACCGTTTCTCCTGCCTGCGCAAAAGGATAGCGGCCAAGGCGGCGGACAGGAGAGAGCCAATCAAAACGCCGAATCGGGCCTCATTCTGCAAAAGCGCATGATGATAGGCCAAGGAGGCCATGAGGAAGGCGACGGTGAAACCGATGCCGCAAGCCGTGGCCATGGGAATCAAGGCCCTGACCTTCAGACCGGGAGCGAGCTTGAGTCGGAAAAGGTGGGTGCTGATCCAGGTGGCGGCTACCACCCCCACAGGCTTGCCGATGACCAAGGCCGCGACGATCCCCCAGACGATGGGAGACAAGGCGAAAGCCGAGACCGAACCAGCAGCGGTTCCAGCCGCGGAGCCAGCCGCAGCCGCAACCCCAGCCTCGGAGCCGGTAAAACTGATGCCCGTGGCGAAAAAGGCGAAAATCGGCAGGGCCAGAAGGGCGGAGAAGGGCTGCAGCTTGTCATGGTAACGCTCCGCCCGGGGCGATTCCTCCTCAAACAGAGGACGCGAAGGGGTCAAAAGCCCCACAAGGACCCCGGCCAGGGTGGGATGGATTCCGGCCTCATACATGGCCGCCCAGGCGCAAATCCCCACAAGAGCGACCAGGACCCACGGAACCCGCCGGCGGCGGACCAGAAAGGCCCAACAGGCGGCCAGGATGATGACCGCCAGAAACCAATACCAGGCGTTCAAAGACGAGTAGAAAAGGGCGATGATGATGATTCCCAAGAGGTCATCGACCGTGGCCAGGGTCATGAGAAAGGCCCGGATGGAGCCGGGCAGGCTTTTGGCGAAAATCGCCAGGATGGCCAGGGAGAAAGCGATGTCCGTGGCGGTCGGCACCGCCCATCCGTGAGCGACCAAGGAGAAGGCCAACCCATGCATCAGGTCCAGGCGGGAACCGATGCCCGCCACCACCAGAAAAACCGCAGGGGGCAGAAGGACCCCACCTAAGGCGGCGATCATCGGGACAGCCGCGGCCCGGGGATTGGCCAAGGAACCGGTCGTCAACTCCTGTTTCAGCTCCAACCCCACCACCAGGAAGAAGATGGTCAGCAGGCCGTCCTGGGCCCAATGCCCTATCCCCAGCATGAGATTCGTCCCGGGCAGACCGATGGTCCACTCCGAAAGACCATGGTAGAAGCCTCTAGTCAAGGGAAGGTTGGCGCACAGGAGCCCGGCGAGGGCGAAGGCGAGCATGATCAGACCGGAAGCCCGGTCCGAGTAAGACAAGCGGGCCACCAGGGTCAGCGTTCGGCCCCTTCCCCGCTCCTCGTCTAGGGCCACCTGATGGAAGTCGGTGTCCAACCTTGCCTCTTCGGTCATGAGATTCCTTTCGAAAACCGGCCTAGGGGTGTGGCGCGGGGACGCCGCGCCAATCGGATATGCGACGGATTGAAGCCGCACACGGAAGCAAACAGAAAAAGCCGGAAGCGATTGCTCCCGGCTTGTCCGTGCGCCAGACAGGATTCGAACCTGCAACCTTCTGATCCGTAGTCAGATGCTCTAATCCGTTGGGCTACTGGCGCATGCCGTCATTCATTTCTTCCTGACAACAGTCATCTATTTAAGCACGATATGCGGAAAAAGCAAACACGGCGTGTTGCTGGCGCAGCCCCTGGCCCCGCTCTCAGTTCTTTGCCAATCAGCCATACCGCCAATCAATCATGCGACAACCAGCTCCTCGCCTAAGCATGCCAACTGCAGCTTCCCACGGCTCCTCACCCAGGCCGGCAGCCAGCAGCCAGTATAACTTCATGGCTCAGGCCAACCACCTGCATCCGTCTCGTGCTTACTTCCGCCTACTTTTCCTCCTTCTTCTTGGAGACGGCCTCCATCAGGGAGATGACATCCCTCATGCTCATATCGTGCAGATAGGCGTGAGTGACGGCCAAGGCCAGCTGAGGCAGCCGGGAGGCGTCAGGATAGGCCACGAAGACGTGGCTCTCCTGAGGCTGGAACTTCTTCTTGAAGAAGAGCAAGGAATGGAAGCCGTACGCCGGTTCCAAGATCTTCGCGGTCATCTGCAGGACATGGGTCGGGACGGCAGACCCCTTGCCTAGGGGCTGGATTCCCGACAAAGGGGCGGCGGACAGGCTGAGGAATTCCACGTCCTTCATGGTCGGATCGTCCGTATCGGCCCCTTGCGGGTTGTCCGACTGCCCATCCCTCAGGCGCTCAGCCATGCGGGCGATGAGGAACTCCATGATGCCGTTGACGGCGTCGGGCCGATGACGCATGAAGTCCAAAGTCCAGCCGACCACCTTCCCCTGGCGGTAGGTGGGCAGCCAGGAAGTCACGGCGATCACTTCGCCTTGGGCGTCCACGGCGTAGAGCAGCTTCACCCGGGGATCCCGCAGCTCCTCCACCCCGCCAAGGGTGAACTTCATCTCCGGAAGGGACTTCTCGTCCGCCCAGGAATCGGAGATTCCGATGATTTGGGAGCGAACGTCCAGCGAGGCTTCCTGGTAAGTGCTGAGAACGTCCACGATCCCCTGCCGCTTGGCCTTATTGATGGCCGTGCGCACGTCCTGCCATTTCTTTCCAGTGGTTTTCCATTGCCGAGGGTCGATGATCATCTCCGTGCCCACGTCCAGGCTGCTCCACTGCATGTCCTCCAACGCCTGCCGCTGATCTTCGTGGACGGCGTAGAAAACGGGCATCCACGAGTTCTTCTCGCAGAAGCGGGTGAAGTCGATGAGGTCCTGTTTGTATTCCTGGGGGTCGCCGAAAGGCCCGGTCACCGTCAAAGCGATGCCCAGATAGACCCGGTAAGCGATGGCAGACTTGCCGCTGGGAGAGAACCAGTACTCATTGCCTTCCCAAGTGGTCATGAAGGACATGGACTCGCCGCCTTGCTCAACTAGACGGTCAGCCTGCCTGTGCTCCCGGAAGCCGACCACCCCGTCCTGGGAGAACCATGAGATGAGGACCCTGATGGCGATGATCCACACGAGCGGCCCGATCAAGTGGAAGAGCAACCGAGGGAAGGCGGCCAGAGGATGGGGCTCCAGTCGCAGGAAGGAGAGGAACCCGATCGGCATGTACTGGGTCAGTAGAGAGACGAAGATGTCGAAATCGCCCATCTGTTCCGAAGACAAGAAATCACCTTCGTAGACCCACGGCCCCGATGTGAGGCGAGCGGTCAGATAGTAGAGGAGGCTCAATCCCACGAAAGAGACGGCGATGATGACCATGCCGGCATACAGACGGCTGCGGCGGGTGACGATGTGGAAACGGCGGCGCTGGGAAGCGTAAATGACGATGAGGACGAAAGGCAAGAGGCTGGTCACCAGGAAAGCGTGCAAAGACCCATGCGCTATCATGCTGAGGATGGTGACATTGGACTTTTCATCATACATGAGGACGTCAAGCAAGACCGGCAGGAGGAAGTAGTAGATGACGGCCAGGATGATTTCGGCCGCGTTCCAGGCGATGGCTATGTTGACGGCCGTCCTCCGACCGCGATAAATGCCCCAAGCGATGATCAGGATAGCCACCAGGGCGAGGGCGGAGACAGCCACGAGGCTGGGGTTGTGGGCGCGGATGATCCCATAATGGGCGTAGCAATCGATACGTTTGGCCCCGTGCATGCAGCGGGCCACCGCCCCGAAATCCTCCTGAGCCGGACTCAGCAGGAGGCCGATGGTGGACAAAGGTCCGGCATGGATGGGCGACGTGGCTGAGACCAGAGGACCCAGGCCGGTGATTGCCGTGATGATCCCCAGGATGTTCCAGACTTCTGACGCCTCTGCCGGCTCCACGACGAAATCGCTGACGTCCTGCCTGACGAACATGAAGCCGCAGGCCTGACCGACGAAAGCCCCGACCAAGAGGGCGTAATCGATGGGTTCCCCCCGGTAAAGCAAGTCGACGGAGATCAAGGCGTAGGTGAAGATGTACAGACGACGGCGCCAGAGGGGGCTCAAGGCCGCCCCGGCCGCCATGAAGGGTCCGATGATCAGGATCCCCGGCCCCAAGGAGAGTGACATGACCGACAAGGTGCGCCAGGCCATGGAGAAATGCTGGAAAAGATAACACAGGGCCAAACCCGAACTGAGGCCGATGATGTAGGTGACGACGATCGTGGCCCCGATCTTCACCCGGCTGAGATAAGTCTCGGCCACCCCCATGGCGAAGAGGATGACGATGACCCCCAGGACGATCTGCCAAACGGCGTCCACGAAGAAGGTGGAATTGATGGCCGTATACCATCGGCCATGGGCCAGTTTGATGAAGCTGGTCCTGAAGTCGTTCTGCCCGCCGAAAGTGGTCAAAGGACTGAGATTGGCGTGGTGGAGGGCGAAGATCCTCACTAGGACGTTGACCAAGAGGAAGAAAAGGACCATGGACAGGGTCAGGGGGTGTCCCCGGTTCCAATCGCCGCAGTCGCGCAGAAGGGCGGCCAGGGGGTGCCGGGCGGAATCCAAGGGTTTCTTGGCCTTGACTGCCGTCTGCGAACGCTTTGTCTGTTCGGTCATCGTTCTACCTTCGCTTCTTTCGATCTTCGGTTGGTCCGAATCCTGGTGAAGGTTCCGCAGTTCCGGATTGGGTTAGGGCCTTCACTTTGTATGTATATGCCTGATAAACCTAATATGTCTTATCACTTTACATGCCTGATCCGCCTGATGCGGTTCCGATAGCTTCTTGCCCTATCATAACCCCGTTTCCGGCTCATCGAGGGCCAGGGGCGAAAGCTTCTTGAAGTCTTTGAGATTGGGCTCCTGGCTCGTCAATCCCTGGTCCCAACAGAACTGATGGAGGCCATAGTCGAAAACAGCTTGGACGGTATGCCAGTCATGCCCGCTGCCATCAGCAACGAAAGCCTTGACCCTCATGCCCTTGCGCAAGGCCGCCTTGGCTATGGCCTTGGCGTTCTTTTGCCCGATCTGGTCGTACTGTCCATCCCCGAAAAGGAAGGTCTGCCAACTGCGTCCGTATTTCTCGATGGCCCGGGCGGGAATATGGTCTTCATAAGCTTCCCGGTCCCCCCGGTAGAAACCGGAGATCATCTCCTGCTCGCTGCCATCGGTCTCGTGGATCTCCCCTCCCACCGAAATGACGTTGCCGAAAGTGTCGTGGTAACGCGGACCGAGGTGGGTGGCGCAAGTCCCTCCCATGGAAAACCCGCCGATCAGCCAGCTTTTCCCCGGATGTTCTACCGGGAGGGTGGAGGAGATCCAGGCGGGGACGTCCTTGCTGATGTAGGTCTCGGCCTTCCCGTAGACCGGGGTGTCGGAACAGAGGGTGTTATGGCTGGAAGCGCCAAGCTGGTCGGGAGAGACCACGATGGGGGCCAACCCATGGTGGCGGGCGGCGAAAGCGTTGAGATAGGCCTGGTAATCCCCGGCTAGGAAAAAGCGGTCCGGGCTGCCCGGCTGCCCGGCGAGGACGATCATGACCGGCAGCTTGGGCGGATGTTTGCTCAGAGCCGCGGGGGGCAGATAAATCGTGGCGGGCCGGGCGACGAAGCCGGACTGGGAGGCGGGAATGACCACCGTCCGCACGATCCCTTTGGCCGGCATGGCCGGTAGGGTCCCCTTCTCGGCCTGTTTCTGCCACTGGGCGACGGTCCGGTCGGCCTGATGGACCTCCGAGCTCGACAGCCAGGGGAAAGACCTATAGCCCAGGAGGGATTTGAGGGTGGGATATTGCCCGTAAATGGCGTTCACCCCCAAAGTCCCGTAAAGGAGGGAGACGATGAGCAGGAAGACGGAGACGACTTTGCGCCAGCCCCGGTAAGAGACCAGACTGATGATGGAGAACCCAAGCAAGGCCAAGGCCAAGGCCACCTTCCGGATGACCAGAAGCCCGAGTTCGACCCCGAAAATCACCCAGACGTTGGACAGGAGGTAGGTCAGGCCGAAGCCGATCCCATACAGGCCGGCCGCCACTAAAAGCTGCATCAGGAGGAGGCTCGCGCGTGGATGTTTCCTCTTGGCCGCCCATCCTTTCATCTTGGTGGCGGAATAGGGCAAGAGAACCACCAGCAGGAGCAGGGCCAGGCCCGCGACCGCTTGAGGGAAGACCCCCTTGTTCAAGGGGACCTCCAAGAACCATGTGGAGATATGCGCCCACAACTGTTTCATCCGTCTACCTTTCCTTGGCTTTCACGCCATGTAGATCTGATCCATGGGCATGGATGAATCAATGGAGAAGTCCTCCGGGGAAGGGGGCAGGCCGGCTGAGACCAGGTTCGAGCCGAGCATGGCCACCATGGCCCCGTTGTCGGTGCACAGTTCAAACCGGGGAATGCGGATCTCGATCCCCGCCGTCTGGCCGAATTCCTGGAGTTTCCCCCTCAGCTGGGAGTTGGCGCTGAAACCGCCGCCGACGATCAAGATCTGGGAATCGTAGCGTTTGCAGCCTTCGATGGCCTTGCGCGCCAAAACGGTGGCCACGGAGTCGGCCAAGGAGGCGCAGACGTCATCGACCGGAATCGGCCTGCCTAGGGAATCCTGCTCTTCCAACCACCGGGCCACCGCCGTTTTCACCCCGGAAAAACTGAAATCATACGGATGTTTTGCGGCGGACCGGCCCTGGGTCAGTCCTTGCGGGACCTTAAGGGCATGGGGGTCGCCTTTCTGGGCGTGCCGGTCGATATGCGGGCCTCCGGGGTAGGGGAAGCCGAGCAGGCGGGCGATCTTGTCGAAGCACTCCCCCGCCGCGTCATCCAGGGTGGTCCCCACTACATCCACCTGACGGGCGACGTCCCGGACATGCAGGAGGGAGGTATGGCCTCCGGAGACGATGAGTGCCAAGGTATCCGGGGGGAAGGGGCCGAATTGCAGCTGGGTGACGGCGATGTGCCCGATCACGTGGTTGATTCCATACAAAGGCTTGCCTGCGGCGTAAGCCAGGGCTTTGGCCCCGGAGACCCCGACCGCCAGGCAGCCCGCCAGACCGGGGCCGGCGGACACGGCGATGGCGTCCACTTGTGACAGATCCAGCCCAGCGTCGGCCAAGGCTTGGGAGATGACGGGGACGAAGGCCTCCGCATGGGCGCGGGAAGCCAGTTCAGGGATCACGCCACCATAACGGGCGTGTTCGTCCATGGAAGAGGCGACGACGTTGGACAAAAGCTTGCCGCCCTCCACTACGGCCGCCGCCGTCTCATCACAGGTGGATTCGATGCCCAGAACAATCGGTTCGCTCATGACCTCTGCCATCCCTTCGTTTTGCTTCTGCCATCATACCCGCAGGCACTACATGTCGGCCGAAGGCTGGACGGGCAGGCTGAAGCCGGCCGGTTTCCTTCCAGGCCGCACTCCCAAATCCACCGACATCGTGTACGCGTCCACGTTTCCGGGCTGATAGTATCTTTTCCGGATTCCCAGGATGCTGAAGCCGAGGCCGCGGTAAAGGACCAGGGCGGGATCGTTATCCACCCGCACTTCCAGGAGCATCCGTCGGGCTTTGAGGATCCTGGCCCGGTCCATAAGGGTCCGAAGGAGGGTCTTCCCGATGCCCCTGTCCTGCCAAGCCCGGTCCACGCCGATGGTCATGAGCTCCGCGTCATCGCCGTCGAACCAGAAACCGCCGTAAGCCAGTGGATGGGAGGGATCGGCCATGTCCGAGACGACCAGGTAGGTACGTGTCGGGGAATGGACTTCCTCCTCCACTAGGTCTCGACTCCAGGCCCCTTCGGCGAAAAGATCGCTTTCCAGACCAGCGATGGCGTCCAAATCCGATTCCTCCAAGGGCCTCACCACCAAGGAGTCCGGGAGCGCGGCCTGTCCGCCTCTCCTTAAGGCCTCTGCTTTCCCGTTTGACTCGTTCTGGGCCGAATCGCTTGCCTTCTGGATCGAATCGCTCATAAAAGCCTCACAGACTGGGGAAAAGCGGACGGGGACCCGGCTTGCCCTTCCTGGCTGGGCGAACCGTTTTGCGAGTCGCCGCCCGTGTCGGTCTGAGCGTCGGTCTGCATGTCAGTCTGCGCGTCAGGTAGGGTGAGCGAAATCCCCGTCTGGCCTAAAGCGTGTTTGCGGGCTGGAGGAAGGCTGATGTCCGGCCGACGCAAGTACAGCGGATCCGTCAGGCAGGAATCCCCTTGACTCCGGTGGAAAAGCGCCGTCTGGGCGAAAAGGGCCAGGCCCTCCCTGCCGCCATCCCCCAGAGGGGACTGGTCCCTGACCTCCCCCAGATAAGGTCGCAGACCCGCCCAGGAGGATGCGTACTTTCCGGCCCCATGGCCGACCACATCGACCTGGACGGAAATCCCTCCGACCCCCTCGCCGGATGAAGCGTCAGGCTTGCCAGAAGGGGTGTCAGACCTGCCGGATGGGGCATCAGACAGGCCCTTACGCCAACCATCGATCCATTGCGCAACCTTCGCGGCGATATCATCAGCCGAAGCGATGTCCATCTCCAAGACCTTCTTCGGCGTCTGGACCATGCGCCAAGGAAGTCGATAAGAAAGGCCTTTCTCAACCGTCTCGCGGCCGTCTTGCGCTTCTTCTAAGGAGGCGTCCGGCTCGGGCACGAAAAGCGGGGCCAGATAGAGGGCGTAGTAGAGCTGCTTGCGGCGGGCGTCGTTGACGGCCAAAGTCAGACGAAGCTGCCGGGCGAAGTCGCCTGCAAGCCCTGTCTCTCCCCTGCCCTCCTGTCTGGAATCGGCAAGAAGCCTTTCCTGGCGGCGGTATTCCTGCCAGACGGCCTGCGGTTCAAGGATATCCTGCCCCAGCAGGGGGATGTTCAGGGCGAAAGCCAAGGCCCGCGCCGAGGCGATTCCCGCCCTCAGCCCGGTGAAAGGGGCTGGGCCGACGCCTACGACGATCATGTCCAAATCCTGCGGAGTCAGACCGGCATCGGAGACGACCTGGGCGATGTTGGGTTCCAACCTTTCCACATGCATGCGGGAATCCGCCTCGCATAAAGGGTCGCCGCCCACAATCCCCACAGTGGATCCAAAGGAGGAATCCACGATCAAGCAATGGCCACCGCCATCATGCATGATCTCCGTCATGTCCGCCCTTTCCTGGTTCTTGCTTTCGCCTACCTAGGTTTCCGTCCAAGCTTGCGGCCTATGTTTCCCGGATAGGTTTTCTGGATAGGTTTCCCGTCCGGATCAATGTCTTGAAAGTCTTTTGCCTTCACGGCTCCTCAAGGTCGTCCGTCACTGGCCCGACTTGATTCGATCGCGCCATCCACGCAGCCGATTATTCCATGAGGCGCCTACGGGATGCAGGCGGACGATCCGTTCGCCGTCCTCGGTCAGACTCCCATCCGTGCCTTGAGCCGAAGTCCTGGGCCTACTGATGGTGATTTCCAACCGGTCGTCGGCGAGCGCCGCGGCCATGGCAGACCCCCATTCGATGAGGATGCAGGTCCCGGGACCGGGGTCTTCCAGCTCTTCATCCAAGCCCAAAGCCTCCAGTTGGTCCAACAGGCGGTTTCGCATCCCCCGCGGATCCGTGTCCGACGAATCCCAATCGTCGTCGGAACCGGGCAGGCGGTAGGCGTCCACATGAATCAGACGGGCGGGCCGACCATTGGCGTAACGCCCTTTCAGCTCGCGGGCGATGGTGAAGGTGGGGGAAACCACCTCCTTATCGACTCCCAGTCCTCGGCCTATCCCTTGACTCAAAGTCGTTTTCCCGGCGCCAAGCGGGCCGGACAGGACGATGACATCGCCAGGCATCATGATTGAGGCGATTGCCCGGCCCAAATCCCGCATGGATTCGGCCCGGGGAGCGCTCAAACGCATATCCTCGCTCATCTTATCTCCTGTTCCCATATCCGGTTCTGTTGCCGTGTCTAATTTGATACAACATAACGGCAGCCTATTTCTACCCCTTAACGATGAACACCCCCGTGTGCATTTTTGCACACCCCTCATAACGATGCCGTATGCACCGTTACGGAGTAAGGTATTTGATTTTATCGCTGCCTGTGCGTACATTGCGTTCTCCTCGTGAAACTACAAATCTGCCTGCTATGACATCGTTGCCTTAATAGCGCCTGCGCTGTGGATTCTCACAACACGATTATCATCAGTTTCTGATATGTGCTTGAGTTGCTCCACAAACGGTCTAACAAACTCCGGTCTACGTTTTCCGAGAACCCGGAATATTTCCGGTGCTTCCATTCGCACTTTGTCATCCGTATCATGTAGCAATTTCTCAAACACCGACATATGATTCTCATAAATGTCGGGAGTGTTTGTGGCGATATTTTCCGATGCCCAAATAAAACTCAAGCGTACCTTGGCTTCCTCATCGGATGCAAAACGGAACAAGTCCATCCAATACGGCTCTATCACACTGTATTTGCCGCGACCGATTCTTCCGAGAGCATTAACCGCTCTTTCCCTTAAAAGAGGCTCTGTGCTATCGCAGAAGGAAACAATCGCCGGAACTGCATCCTGCACTTTCAGAGGATATTCCATCCCCATCTCACCAAGCAGCCATAATGCCTTCGCCTGTATCTTTACGGATTCATGTGCAAGGAGAGAAGAAACATACGGTATGTTCTCTGCCCACTTGTCCCTGTTCTTCGTCAGTATTCCAAGTTCTTTGTAAAGTTCCGATTCGCTCAATCAATCATCTCCTCAGGCTATTTTATTGAAACTGTCCACGTATCCCCATCGACCAGGTACTGAAATTCCGTCAGCGCCGGATCGTTTATTACACGCATCAAGTCCTCAAAATCATCGACCGTGTTTATCTCCGACAGGCGATTGCTTTCTACCCATTCCATCTGCCCCTCATCGGAAGACACGGCCGTCCCGCTATATTCGGTAGCCTTAAACAGAAGAACAACATACCGTCCGTCCTTAATTGGAAATTGCTTCACGCCTACAAGCTGAGGATTCTTTATGTCCAGTCCCGTTTCTTCTTTCATCTCACGAATCACCGCGTCAACGAAAGATTCCCCCGGTTCCACGTGACCGCCCGGAAGCGTATATCCCTGCCAGTCATTCTTTATTCTGTTCTGAAGGAGCATTCTGTCTCCATCCGTGATGAGACACAATACCGTCAATTCGACATTTTCTGTTCTGCTCATATTGTTCTCACTTCTTCTTCGGAGCAGGAAGTTCCTCATACATTGCTTCCAAAAGCTCACGCAGAAAATCTTTATTATCCACATCGTCCACAAGCAGCATCTCTTTTGCGCCATCATACGGAAGTTCTGTATCCGCATTTGGCATCATCTCCACAGCAGACTTTGTAGGCTTCACGAGGAAGCGATCATCATAAATGCCGCCGACAATCTTGCCGCGATAGTAAATGATGTATTCTCCCATCATCGCCCGATAGGTCACATCATCCAGTTCCGAAAGCTGCTTCAATATAAAATCCAGGTATTCTTTGCTTGATGCCATCTGTCAAATCTCTCCTTATAACTCGCACACCATGATATATTCTTCGGCATTTTCATCGACCGTCTTGAATCCGACATTCTTATACATCTTCACGGCGTAGTTTGCTTTCTGCACCGCCAGGGATGCCCGTTCATAGCCCTGCCATTTCAGCAGTTCGAGCATCTTCACCATAAGCTGTGAGCCGATGCCCTGACCGCGATATTCCTTGAAAAGCGAAATGGCGAAGGACGGAGTCTCGTCATCTACATGACCATAATCGTCCATGATTCTCGTCCAGACCGCTCCGACCACTTTGCCGCCGAAATCAGCTACCAGGCAGTTATCGCCTTTCTGGGTACCGAAATCATCCGTGTACACACGAAGTTCCGTTTTCTCGATGATGTCCCGCGCTGGCGGCTCCGCACCCTTCAGTATGAAGATAGCTTCATACAAGAAGTCCTTCAGCAGATCAGTTTCACCCTTGCGAAGACTGCGGATCACATATTTTTTGTGTTTGTCGCTCGTCATGTGGGAAATACGCTCATTACGCACCCTGCCCAGCATCTCAAGCACCTGTTTACCAATCCGCTCCGGCTCGTTGTCGTTCCCGCCGCATATTAGTTCCAGCGTGTCCGGCGTCCAAATGTACCCGTGCACTTTGTTATAAAGGTACTGCTGGAATTCCTCGTATTCTTTTTCTTTTAATTGCTTCATAGCAGACCTCCATTCATGGCGGTTACAAGTATTTCTTAAACGCATTCTTCATCTTGAGCATGACATCAATAATCCAATCAAACTGTGCGTTCCATTGGCTTTTATCTCCGAAGGTCACACCTTTCTCGATAACGATGCGGCTTGCCTTACGCTCCGGCAGTTCCCGCCAGTCAAAGGTCAATGCGGCATCGGATTCAATGGCATCCTTATTATCGAAGAGGGAGTGGAACAGGTCTTTATCCTCACTGATATACAGTTCCACATCCAGTTCATTCCGTTTCTGAATCTGCGACACGGCAATGTGGCAGGCAGAAGAACCCACGCTGAAGTTCATCCAATGATCCATAGACGGTTTCCGGCGATTGAAATTCTTTGCAAACTGTGCATTTTGGAAAGCATAGTCCTGGAACGCCACCCAATAATCATATCTCTGCTGCTGAGTCTCATTTGCAGACTCACTCTTTTTTACTTCCTTTGTCCAGTCGTTCGGCTTTTCAATGACCTCAAACTTCACGGCAGGCTCTATTAAGTTCTTATCTTTGATACCAAGCCTATATGCACAGTTAGCCAGGAAACCGCGCTGTTTCTGGGCTTTTCTGCGTTTCGGGGCATAGAACTGGAGCGTGCTTCCAGCCCTGAATTGATATGCTGCTGCGGTTGCTGTAGTCAAAAGCGACGCCCCTTTCTGCTATCGTTAAAAGGTGTGGAATCGTTGAAAAGTTCAATTCAACCCTGCACCGAACGTCTGTAATACCGCTCTGTACTTTTGCATTTCGAATGGTTTTCCTTATTTCTTTTGCAAAAAGAGGAACTGATGATCAATTAGTCAAGCCCAAATTTGTGTGTAAATTAATTTTCTCTTAGATGCCTGTAGCGGATTACCATCATTTTTCATTATGGAATTCATCGTATTATCTTGACGGTGTAAATTGATAAAACATCAATCTTAACAATGAACCATTATTTCAAAAGCGTCTCTTCGGAGGCGCTTTTCTATTGCCCGTTTTGAGGTGGCTGTTTATGGCGCTTGATATCTTGAAAGGCCGCAAATGCATGGTCTGGACATTCATGGGAAATACCCGCATGTACACCGCGCTGAAGAATTACGGAGACCGCCTGAGTCAGGTAGGTCTCTTTTCTTTTAAAGTTGACGCGACCGGGACGATTACCGAGCCCGGCGTGGCAATTTCGGATATGCTGACCCATATCAATATGTGGCCACATATCACATGGCTGCTGACTGTCCGCAACGACGGGACTTCGAGCGTCTTCACTGTTCTCCGGGAGAACACAGACGGCGCGCAGAAGCATTTCACGGAGTCGCGGCTCTGGTGGTCGTACTGGAGAAGCACATTCTGGGCGAGTCTAGCGGACGGAATATCCCTATCCGCGGGAACGCACACCATTACGGTTTCAGTCGATGTAAAAGGCGTGCAGTTCTACGGATTCCGCGTCTGCTCGAATTTCAGCGAGGAGCCGTCAGCCGGAAGTGCATCGTTTACCCTGTCTCCCCGTCACTTCATTGACGTGGACGGAAACAAGTGCCAGCCGGACAAGGGATTCAAGCTCACCTGCGAAATGCTCCTCCGCAAGCCGGACTCAGCTCTGATCTGGTACGAGGATTTTCAGGACACGGACATTCTGGAGACGAACTACTGGAAGACGCTGTCAGGCTCATGGAAGGTCTGGCGGCAGGATGAATACTCTGATTCCCGCGTTTATTCGCAGCTTGAAGGCAGCGGACAGTTCGCGTGGAACTATGACGGATTCAGTGACATCCACCTTCGGGTGCGGTTTGCGTTTCCGTCAGGAAGCACTGCAAGACTGGCGTTTTCTGCGGCGACCTGTTCTGCTGCCTGAATTACGATTCTCAAGCACTGGAGCTGTGGAACGGCAGCACAAAACTTGGAAGCTACAGTCAGAGCATTTCGCAGACGCGGACCGCTGACCTGCGGACGGACGCGAACATGTACACCATCGAAATGCGCATCCGTGGAAACAACATCCGAGTCTATTCCGGCGCTGTAACTACGCCACGATTCACGGCGAACGTCAGCGGATCCTCCGGCGGCGTGGCAGGCTACCGTTCCGATCAGCGGACAGTCTGCGAACTTCTGCGCATGGGCGACGCATGGACATACGAGCCGTATGAGCGTTTCGATGTGACATTCCCGGACGATACGATCGCCCAGTACGGCAGAATCATCCGGAGCAACTGTACCTGGGACGACGAATTTCAGGTCTTCACGCTGACCTCGGATATCGAGGGATCAGACACGAGAAGCGAATCCATTTCGATGGATTACGAATTCTATCACTCCGAGCAGCTTGATCTCGAATGCGGCAACGACTACACCTGACGGTCATGCCGAAGGACATCGACATCTGGATTTCACGGCTGTTTCTCGGTGGCGCGGACGGGTTTCCCATCCTCTACTACCAGGATGTGGACTCGCTCGTCTACTGGGCGAATCAGGCGGCGTACAAATGGGGACTCCGGGGATTTGCGCTCTGGTCGCTCGGGCAGGAGGACATGCGGCTCTGGGAGGCACTCCCGAAGCAAACGGACGATACTTCATAACTGAATAAATCAATAACTACTTCCAGGCTGTCTGTAAACCCGCAGGCAGCTTTTCTTTTGCTCATTTTTAAGGAGGGACATATTGATGAAGGAATTCTGGAACGTTATACAGTTCATTTTCACCGTGATCGGCGGATGGCTCGGGTACTTTCTCGGCGACTGCGATGGCCTGCTGATTGCGCTTCTGATCTTCGTTATCTGCGACTACATCACCGACGTGCTCTGCGCCATCTCGGACAAGAAGCTGTCCAGCGCGGTCGGCTTCAAAAGCATCTGCCGCAAGGTGCTGATTTTCATTCTGGTCGGCATTGCCAACATTCTCGACATCCATGTGCTGGGACACGAGGGAGTTCTCAGGACAGCGATCATCTTTTTCTATATCTCAAATGAGGGACTCAGCCTGACCGAGAACGCGGCGCACCTTGGATTACCCATTCCGGGAAGACTCAAGGACGTGCTGGAGCAGCTTCACGACAAAAACGATAAGGAGGAACAGTAATGGCTTATAAAGGCATCGATGTGTCGGTGTGACAGGGAAACATCGACTTTCAGAAAGTAAAGGCGTCCGGCATTGATTTTGTCATCATCCGGGCCGGGTACGGAAAAGGATAAGTGGTTCGATGAGAACTACCGCAAGGCAAAAGCCGCCGGACTTCATATTGGAGCGTATTGGTACAGTGATGCATCATCCGCCGACGGCGCAAAACAGGAAGCGAAATCCTGCGCGTCTGTTCTGTCCGGCAAACAGCTGGATTATCCGGTGTACTTCGACATCGAGGAGAAAAGCCAGCTCTCGCGCGAACGTGATTTCTGCTCGAATCTCATCACTGCGTTCTGCTCGGAGATGGAGAATCAAGGCTATTACACGGGTTCTATACCTCGCTCTCGGCTTTGAATTCCGTTGTGACGGATTCCGTGAAAAAACGCTTCACGCTCTGGATTGCGCAGTGGACGCCGAAATGCTCGTACTCCGGCAGCTACGGAATCTGGCAGTACTCGTCCAAAGGCAAGGTCAGCGGCATCAGCGGGAACGTCGACATGGACTACTCCTACATCGATTTTCCGAGCACGATTAAGAATGGCGGGTTCAACGGCTACGGCAAGACCGCATCAACCAGCACGACAATCGCAAAGAAATCCGTGGGTGAGATTGCGGCGGAAATCATCGCTGGTAAATGGGGCAATGGGTCTGACCACAAGAGCCGAATCACCGCCGCCGGATATGATTACAACGCCGTGCAGGCGAAGGTCAATGAGAAGCTCGGAGCGGCGACGAAGAAATCCACTGCAGTCTATTACACCGTAAAATCTGGAGACGCGCTTTCTGGCATCGCAAAGAAGTACGGCACGACCGTCTCAGCAATCCAGAAGCTCAACTCTCGCTCATCAGGAATGTGAATCTCATCCAGGTTGGATGACGGATTCGCGTGAAATAAGTCAAGTCTCTATCTGTTACACCATTTGTTACGCCCGTGGGTTTTCCTTAATCGGAATGCCTGCGGGCCTTTTTTATTTCGTCAAAACAGCCTCCGTTCCTCCAGTGGAAAGTAGCTGGAGAATCTTCCGCTCAAAACTGCGCTCTTTCTCCAGTGAAAAGTGACTGGAGGTGTCCTCATGAATACAGAGCAAAAAGAACAGATCCGGAATCTGCGGAGTTCCGGTTATGGATATGCCACCGTTGCGGAGGCTCTTGGACTTACGAAAAATCAGGTATCAGCTTATTGCCGCAGGAATCACCTCTCCGGAAATTTGTCCGAATCTCATCCCGACGAATCCCCGAACGTGAATCGCTGCCACTGCTGCAGAAAACCACTCAAGCAGTTGCCCGGTCGGAAGAAAGTCAAATTCTGCTCAGATTCCTGCCGCCTGAAATGGTGGAATGTACATTCAGATCAGACCAACCGAAAGGCCATCTACTCCTTCACCTGCGCCCACTGCGGAAAAACGTTCACGGCATACGGGAACCGGCATCGGAAGTACTGCTCCCACGCTTGCTATATTGCCGACCGTTTCAAGGGTAATGACGGCCATGAATGAGGACCAGTTCGAGCGGGAAAAACTCTATCAGGCCAGCATGGAGATGTTCAAAAAGATGCTGGATCAGGACCTTATCACCGAGGAGGAATACGCGGTCATAGACACCAAAATGAAGGAGAAATACAGGCCGATAATCGGCACATTATTATCCCCGTAACGCTTGCTATGTGTCTGAAACAGAGTGATAGATAGACAAGACGAAAGGAGTGATACAATGCCGAAAATCACGAAAATCGAGCCGAAAATAAAGGCTCTTCCACAGCGGAAGAAGGTGGCGGCATACGCAAGAGTCTCGATGGAGACCGAGCGCCTGCACCACTCCCTTTCCGCACAGGTCAGCTACTATTCGGAGCTGATCCAGAAGAATCCGGAATGGCAGTACGCTGGCGTCTACGCCGACGAAGGCATCACCGGAACAAGCACCATGAAGCGGCCGGAGTTCCAGCGCATGATGGCCGACTGCGAGGCCGGAAAGATTGACATCATCCTCACCAAGAGCATCAGCCGCTTTGCCCGGAACACGGTCGACCTGCTGGAAACCGCCCGGCATTTGAAGGAGCTGGGCATCGAGGTGCAGTTCGAGAAGGAGCACATCAATTCTCTGTCCGGCGATGGCGAGGTCATGCTCACCCTGCTCGCCTCATTCGCGCAGTCCGAAACCGAGAGCATCTCCAACAATGTGAAATGGGGAATCCGAAAGCGCATGCAGGCAGGCATTCCCTACGCGAACGGCCACATGAACGTCTACGGATACCGGTGGGAAAACGACGAGATGGTCATCGTCCCGGAGGAGGCGGCCATCGTGCGGCGCATCTACCAGAACTTCCTCGACGGGAAATCCAGGCAGGAAACCGAGAAGGAATTCGCCGCCGAAGGCATTACAACCAGAGGCGGCTACCGATGGGTGGATTCCAACCTGAAGGTGATTCTCACGAACGTCACCTACACAGGAAACATGCTCTACCAGAAGGAATACATCACTGATCCGGTCACGAAAAAGGTCAAGAAGAACCACGGCGAGCTGCCGCAATACTACGTGGAGAACACGCATCCGGCCATCATCAGCAAGGAGACATTCGACTACGTACAATCCGAGATGGCGCGGCGCAGAGAGCTCGGCTGCTTCGGCAACAAGGCGCTCAACCTGAACTGCTTCTCCACGAAAATCAAATGCGGACTCTGCGGACGCAGCTTCGTCCGATCCACCCGAAGGAACCGCGCAAAGATGAGCAGGCTTGGCGAGAAATACACCTTCTGGGCCTGCACATCCCACAAGAAGACAAACTGCTCCTCCTGCTCAAGCGGCATCATCCGCGAGGACGTTCTAAAGGAGGAATGCGCCAAGATGCTCGGCATACCTGAATTCGACGAGGATACCTTCTCCGAGAAGGTCAAACAGATCACCGTTCCTGAAACGGGAACCATGATCTTCGAATTCACTGACGGCACCACGCTGGAGCATCACTGGTACCGGAACGCGAAGAAGGAATCATGGACAGATGAAAACCGGCAGCGAACATCGCAGTACCGCAGGCGGCACCCGGTCACGCGTGACGACATCACCTGCTTTACTACGAAAATCCGCTGTGAGGAATGCAGCTGCAACTACCGGAAGCAGACATGCGTCATGGCCGACGGGCACAGGAACGCCTACTGGAAATGTGCCGACAAGAAAACGCATCCCGGCAAGAGCCTGCGCGAGGATCACCTTAAGGAAATCATCAACGAAGTCCTATGCATTGACGAGTTCGACGAGAACATCTTCCTCGAGCGGATCGACCACATCTCCGTCCGGAACCTGACGCACCTGACCTTCCATTTCAAGGACGGCACTACCGCCGAACGGGACTACGACTACAGGAAGGAAGGCGTGCCGTGGACGGATGAGAGCCGGGAAAATCGGACCAAGGCGATCCGGGACAGCTTCACGCCGGAGCGCCGGAAGAAAATCAGCGAAAACATGAAGAGAATAAGGAGTAAGAAACATTGGAGCAGCAAAAGAAAGTAACCACAATCCCGGCATCCCGGTCGCGCTTTTCCTCCACTCCCATCACAGAGAAGAAAAAGCGCAAGGTCGCCGGATACGCCCGCGTCTCAACAGACCATGACGACCAGTTCACCAGCTACGAAGCGCAGATCGACTACTACACCAACTACATCAAAGGCCGCGATGACTGGGAATTCGTAAACGTCTACACGGACGAGGGGATCAGCGGAACCGGCATCAAGAAGAGGATCGGATTCCAGAACATGATCGAGGATGCGGTCGCCGGGAAGATCGACCTGATCGTCACCAAGAGCGTCAGCCGCTTTGCCCGGAACACCGTCGACAGCCTTACCACCATCCGAAAGCTCAAGGAAAACGGCGTCGAATGCTACTTCGAGAAAGAGAACATCTGGACCTTCGACGGCAAGGGAGAACTGCTCATCACCATCATGTCGAGCATTGCGCAGGAGGAATCCCGGAGCATTTCCGAGAACTGCACATGGGGACAGCGTAAGCGTTTTGCGGACGGCAAGGTGACGGTTCCGTTCCATCGGTTTCTCGGCTACGACCGCGGACCGAACGGCGAGCTCATCGTCAACCAGCAGGAGGCAGAAACCGTCCGCCGCATCTACCGGCTCTTCCTGCAGGGCCTGACCTACAACGGCATCGCCAAGCAACTCACCAATGACGGCATCAAGACACCCGGCGGCAAAGACCACTGGAGCATCAGCACCGTCAAGTCCATCCTCGGAAACGAGAAATACAAGGGCGACGCCCTGCTGCAGAAATCCTACACAGTCGACTACCTCACGAAGAAGACGAAGGTCAACGAAGGTGAAATCCCGCAGTACTACGTGGAAGGCGACCATGAAGCGATCATCGCGCCGGAGACCTTTGACCTGGTCCAGCGCGAGATGAAGAAGCGTGGCAACGGCATCATGTACCACAGTGGTGTTCACGTCTTCTCCAGCAAAATCCGATGCGGTCAGTGCGGTTCCTTCTACGGCTCGAAAGTCTGGCATTCCAACAGCAAATACCGGAAAACCATCTGGCGCTGCAACCACAAATACGACGGCGGTACAAAATGCACCACGCCAGCCATCGACGACAGCGAAGTGAAGACCGCATTCCTGTCGGCAGTGAACAAGCTCCTCGAAACGAAAGCCGAGGTCATCGCAAACGGCAAGGAGATGCTCCCGCTCCTCTTCAAAACCGACGAGCTGGAAGCCGAGCGCGACCGGCTCATGGATAAGGCGCAGGTCGTAGCCGACGCCGTCCAGCAGAACATTACCGAGAACGCCCGGACGGCTCTCGACCAGAGCGCCTACCAGAAGCGCTACGACGACCTCGCCGACCGGTACGACAAGCTGAAGGCACGGATCGATGAGCTCAGCGAGAAGATCGAAGAAACCCAGTCCCGGAAAGCCGGATACGAGGACTTCCTTAAAGCCTTCGAGAACACGCCCGACAGCTTGACGGAATTCTCCCTCGACGCGTTCAACGGGCTCGTCGACCACCTTACCGTCTACGCCAAGGATGATATCCGCTTCACCTTCCGAAATGGGCAGGAAATCCGTGCATAAGAAAACAGCCTGACAACCAGCAAACGATACTGGCGGTCGGGCTGTTTCTCTGTCTGCGAACTGGAAGTTGTTAACCTAATATAAATTCATATTCTCTAACAATTACACCATTATCAAATTCAAAAATATCACATGATCGTTCACCTGAGTTATTCACTAAAACAGAAACTATTCGAGATGAATCTTTGCTACTGACTATTGATTCAATTTCGAAAGTATTACTATTACCTTTATAAGCAGATTTTATTGTGTTCAAATAGTTTTCTATTCCTTCAATCTTGAGAATACGTTCAGAATGAAGTTCCCATACAATATGAGGAGAAAGAAATTTTTTATACGAAATCCAATCCCGTTCGTTTTCAGCTTCGAAAAATAAATTTAAAATTTGTATATTTTCCATATTTACCTCGACAAATTCAAATTTGTCTTTTCACTTCCGTATAAACCGGTTGTCTCCTTCCGGCTCTTCTGCTGACACATAGCGCTCGACCGTCATGTGCAGATCGTACTGATCCCGAAGCTTTACGATGGTCTGCATCATCGGCGAGGCGTGATGCGCATCGATGGCGTCCTGATCCATCCAGCTATCAATGAGCAGGACCGTCTCCAGATCATCAAGCGACTGGTAATACTCGTAGCGGAGATTGCCTTTCTCCACACGGATTTTCTCCACCGTGCCGCTTTCTGCCATTTCACGGGCAAACGCAAGTGCGCTGCCGTCCTTACCCGTGTATCTCAAATTAACTGTAATAGACATTATTCAAAACCCTTTTAATCAAGTCAGACTGCATTGATTAAAACCGACACCCCTGAAGCTCAAGCGACACCCCTCAGCGGGCAGTCGTTGAATTGTATCCAATTTTGCGTCTTGTTTTCCGTTTCCACCATTTCCATACTTGCCGATTCCATACCCGCCGACACCGGTCAGCTTGCCGCCGAAATCCTCAAGATCCCCGAAATCCTCCCCAACCGGCAAAGGGACTTCCCCTTTCGCCGCCAGGGCTGCCAGAAGTTTCTCCAAAGCGTAGAGAGGGTCGGAACCGGATGATTTGCATTGCTCATCCACCCATGCTGCCATCTGGATGCAACGGGATAAGCCGCCCGAGGTCCAGCCTCTAACTTCCTGTCTGGCCGCCCTTAACTGCCAGGGAGACATCTTCGCCTCCGCCTGCGTCAGCTTCCCCTGATCGACGGCCGAAGCCTTCGCCATGGAACGGATCTTCATGGCGATGGCCCCCACCAAAGCCAGAGGGTCCTGCCTCTGTTGCACGGCGGAACGCATATCCACGACCGCTTGGGCGAGCCGACCTTGCAAGGCGGCCTGAGCGACCGCGAAACCGGTGACCTGGGGGTTGGCCGAGAGATAGGTTCGCACGATGGATACCGGCATGGGATTGTCAGGGAAGTCGTCGCACAGCTGATCGCAAAGGGAGGCCATCTCGCCTGTCTTATCTCCTAGGACGTCGGCGATGAATTGGGCGGCGGGCGGGGCGATCCTCCGATTTCTCTTTTCGAAAAGGGAGACGATGAAGTTCGCCCGAGCTTTCGGCGTCTTCAGACTTTCGATTTTGTCCACTTGGGCGCCAGCCCGCTCGAGTTGACGGATGATCCCGGTCCCTTTGGGCGATCCATTGTGTTCGATGATGACCAGGCTTTCCGGTTCCTGGCCCGCCGCTTCCTTGCTTTGTTTGATATAGGCTTCCACGCTGTCGGCCAAAGCCTGGGACATGTTCTCGGCATGGGCAATCAGGACGAGAGAGGCTGTCGAGAGAAGGGATGGGCTGACGGCCTCATCGAATTCGTAAGGTTGGGCGGAACCGGCGTCCAATTCCATCAAATCGGCCTCAGGAATCAGGCCATGTGCCTGAGCCGTCAGCTCATGAATCCGCTGTTGGGTCAGGAATTCATCCGCCCCGCTGACGACGCACACGGTCGTCTTCGCTCTTATCCCTGTCTTACCAGCTGTCATGTTTCCACTGTTCCCGAATCGGTGGACAATCCCTTGCCCCTGGAAGACCACGGGATTCCCGCCGGCGAAGGGCTCTCGGAACCGGAGGCTCCCCGGCAACGGAAGCTCTTGGCGGCGAAAGTTCCCCCCTGTAACGAGGATTCCCTGATAACCCCATCGTCCACATTGTCCCCGTTTTACCAATCCCCCGCGAAAATGGCATCCTTGATTTCCTTCCACCGCCAGGAGACTTCCTCGCGGATGTCCTTCGGAAAACGGGTTCCCATTCCCAGCTTTTCTCTCCAGGATGACCCCACTGTCGCAGCCGCATCCGGTTCGACCGTTCCCGCTTTAACCGTTCCTGTTTCGACCGTTCCCGCTTCGATTGTCCCCGTTTGAGACCGCTTAACGGCGAGGAACAACTTCACCACCGCGTAGGTCAGGATGATGACGGCGTACGAAGCGAATAAAGCCCCTACCCCAGCCAATCCCTGGGGCCATGGCAAGGAGCACCACGGCCGGTCCGCCAGCCATAAGGAAATCTGATTCATGACTTGGGTGCAACCGGATCCCAGCCACAGAAGCGCATAGGCGAGCCGAGGGGCCGCCCAAGCGATGGCGAAAGCGGCTATCCCTAGGATAGTAGCTCCTTCCACGAAAGGCGCGACCATGACATTGGCAATCGGCGAAAGCAGAGGGAGGGACGGCTGCATGAGGAGACTGATCGGCAGGCTCAAGACCTGGGCGCAAATGGTCATGGACAGACCTTGCGCCAACCAGCCCGGGAGTCGGCGGGAAAGGAAAGCGGAACAAGGGCGATGGAAAAGGATTATCCCGTAGACGGCCGTCACGGATAAGGAGAAGCCATAGCTCCATGCGAATTCAGGCCGGAAGGTCAAGACGAGGCAGACCGTCAGGTTCAGACAGGCGAAGGAGCTGGAAATACGTCCGCGGCAAAGGGCGAGGATAGCCAGAAGGCCCATGATCAGGGCCCTGATCACGGAATCGGAAGGATACATGCAGACGGCCAGAAGGCAAAAGGCCAGCGCTTGGATTCCTCCGGTGGCTTTCCTACGCCATTGGCATCGGACAAGAATCCACCCCAAAAGACGGGAGACCAGCACGAAATGGCTGCCCGAGACGGCCATCAGATGCATCATCCCCAAATTGAGGTAGGAATCCTTGACCCGGGACAGGTAGGCTTGCGGGACGGAAGGGTCACTCCCACCAACGACCGCATCCGTCCCTAAGACGCCCAAAGTGAGTCCAGGAAGCAGAATCTGCCCTTGAGGGGATAATCGCCGGCTCTGATCAAGGAAAGCTTCTTGCATCCGGTGGATGACGGTAAGACCTCGATGGGGAGAGCGAACCCTCGTCGTGGCCGGAACGCCCGTGGATTTCTCCCCCGACGAGGCCTTCGCCTGAGAAGCGGTCAGCCACAAGGGTGCTTTGCCGTACGTCGCTTGGGAAACCGTGCCTCGGACCCAAAAATATCCCCCTTGCTCGCAAGGGCAAGAAGGCGAGCGGGCATAAGCCCGGATCGGCTGGCGGACGGATAGGACCGATCCCCCATACTGCCAAGCCTCCACTTCTCCGTCGATCTTGCAAGTGAAACCGCGTCGGTCCGACGTCAGTGCAGGAGTTTGGGCATGAAGAAGGAATAACGCCTCCTTTCCTATGGCCGACTCGCCCACCTCCAACCCATAGGCGCGGTCGACCGCTTGTCTGGCGGAAAGGTTGATGACCATGCAGGAAACGCAAAGGGAACCCACAATCAGATACAGCCCCAGGGAAAGCCGGGATGAATCCTCCCGAGCTCCGCAACAGATCCCCAGGCCGAAGAAAAAGACCAAGGCGAGCGCCCCTTCTGCCACTATGACCACCCGTGCCCGTACAGGCGAAGATGGGAGCAGATGACAGCACAAAGCCGTACCCCACAGGCACGAGGCGACGAAGAAAAGGCGGAAATCCTTGTAGGTCCTGTTTTTCATACCTCCCCCTAAACCGTGATATAGGCTCTGATCTTCGCCAAAGTCTTCACCCCGATGCCGGAGACATTCAAAAGGTCGTCGACGCTATGGAAGGGTCCTTTCATTGTGCGATAGTCGATGATTCTCTTGGCTGTGCTCGGGCCGATTCCTTTGATGGTCTGCAACTGTTCGGAAGTCGCCGTGTTGATGTTGATCTTCGCCGTGGCCGGAGCTGGAGCCGGAGCGCCGGCCTTTGGCTCTGCCTCCGCAAGAGGACCATTCTGGGACGGCACCCGCCCTGGTTGAGTGGATCCCTTCGGCGGAGATGGTCGAACCGACCGTCCGGAGGGGGAAGAAGAGGATGATTCGGGGATGGTCCGGGTTCCTTCCTCCCCCGTCCTTCCCACCCCCTTTTGCGATGCGGCGATGCCGACCGCGATCTGCAAGGACCGGATGCTGGAGGATTGGATGATCAGGAGGGTCAAACTGGCGGCGAGACCGGTCACGAGGATGAGGATGATGCATATGGCTTGGCTGGGCGTCATGAAGAATCGCCGCGAGGAAAAGGCACGATGGTCATCCCTGGCATAGGCTTGGTCGGCCGCTCGGCCATTACTCCGAGCATCTTGCTCTGCCTGGTATGAGGAAAGCCGCCCCGGCGGCGGGGGCGGTCCTTGTTCCAGGGCGAGAGCAGGCGAAGGACCGGTCCTCTCCGAGCGGGATGCCCTATCGGCGTCCCCGCCCTCACCGTAATCTCCGTAATCTTCACGCAGCCCTAGCCGCGCGAGTCGAAAGTCCATAAAAAAATCGTGGCATAGATTCCATTCCTGCGCCACGATTATCGGCCAATGTGGTCGAATGTGGATAACACGCTCCATCAGGAGCTTGACAAAACAGCTATCATCTTATCCACAGACTTCCGGGGTCCGCCACCGAGCCCGCCACCTTATTCGGCCGGGACGATGGAGACGATCTTCGGCGCCCTCACGATCACCTTGCGGGGAGGCTTCGCGCCCAAGCGAGATACCACCGCCTCGGAAGCCAAGGCGAGCTCGCGCAGTTCATCCTCGGAGATGTCGGGGGAAACCTCCAGCTTGCCCCGCACCTTGCCTTTGATCTGGATGACGGCGGTCACGGTCTCCTGACCGACGTAACGCGGGTCGGCCACCGGATAGTCAGCATGGGCGATGGAACCCTCATGCCCTAGCCGGGCCCACAGCTCCTCGCAGATATGCGGGGCGATGGGGGCCAACATCAGGATCAGGGGCTCGACCGCGCAGCGAGGCACCGCCTTCAGGGTGGTCAGGTGGTTGTTGAGCACGATTAGCTTGGAAATGGCGGTGTTGGGGTGCATGGCCTCCATCTCCGTCTTTACCTGGTCGATGGTGTTGTTGAGCAGGCGGAGGGTCTTATCATCCGCAGCATCCTCCGAGACGATGACCTCGCCCGTGTTCTCATCAATCACGTTACGCCAGAGCCTTTGCAGGAAACGCATGCCTCCGATCACGTTCTTGGTGTTCCAGGGCCGGGACTCGTCCACCGGCCCCATGCTCATCTCGTAGAGGCGGAAGGTATCGGCCCCATATTGGTCGTACATATCGTCCGGGGTGATGATGTTCTTCAGGCTCTTGCCCATCTTGCCGAACTCGCGGTTGACTTCCTGCCCCTGCCAAGTAAAATGAGGCTGGCCCTTCTCATCCAGGCTTTCCTCCACTTCGGCCGCGGGCACGTACTGTCCGCGGGCGTCGGTGTAAGCGTAGGCTTGGATGTAACCGTTGTTGAAAAGCTTGTGGAAAGGCTCAGGCGCGTTCACATAGCCCAAGTCGAAGAGGACCTTGTGCCAGAAGCGGGCGTAAAGCAGGTGCAGGACGGCATGTTCCACCCCGCCCACGTACAGGTCCACTCCCCCTGATTTTCCGGCTGTGGGGTTATGGTCAGGCCCCAGCCAGTAGGCGAATTCGGCCGGATCCACCACGAACTTGTCTTCCTGGGGGTTGATGTACCGCAGGTAGTAGCAGCAGGACCCCGCCCAGTTCGGCATGGTGTTGGTGTCACGATGGTAGACCCGGGGCCCATCGCCTAGGTCCAAGGTCACGTCCACCCACTCCTGGTTGCGGCTCAAAGGCGCCTCCGGGTTGGACTCGGAATCGTCGGGATCGAAAGTCCTCGGGGCGTAATCCGGCACTTCGGGCAGGTCCAAAGGCAGCTGATCGTCAGGAATCAGATGGGGAACCCCTTCATCATCATAGACGATAGGGAAAGGCTCCCCCCAGTAGCGCTGGCGGGAGAAGAGCCAGTCCCTCAGGCGGTAGGAGACCTTGCCCCGGCCGATCCCTTTCTCTTCCAGCCAGGCGATGGTCTTATCGATGGCTTCGTCCACGCTGAGCCCGTTCAGGTTGAAAGGCTTCCCATCGGCCAATGTGGCCTCGACGGAGGAGTTGATGACCGTCCCCTCGTGGGTGACGAAGGCGGACTTCCCTTCGTAATTGCTGAGGTCATCCCCGGACCCTTCCAGGGGCTTGACCGTGTAGATCACCGGCAGGCCGAATTCCTGAGCGAAATCGTAATCGCGCTGATCTCCACCAGGAACGGCCATGATGGCGCCGGTCCCGTAATCCATGAGCACGTAATCAGCGCTGAAGATGGGCAGCTTATCCCCGGTGATGGGGTTGAGGGCGTACAGCCCCGTGAAAAAACCGGTCTTGGCCCCGTTCTCTTCGATGCGGTCCCGGGCGGTCTTCGCTTCAGCCGCCTTGCGATAGGTGGTCACAGCGGAACGGGGGTTGGCATAACCGCCCTTCCATTGTACGGGAACGTCTGCGGACCAGTCGGCAGGCACCGAGGCCAGCAGAGGATGCTCGGGCGAAACGACGGCGAAAGTGGTGCCGAAAAGGGTGTCCGCCCGGGTAGTGTAGACCTCCAGGTCGGAATCCGCCTCCCTCCCTTCGGCGTCGCAGACGGAGAAGTGGATGGAAGCTCCGTGGGACTCCCCAATCCAGTTGCGCTGCATGGTCTTGACCTTGTCCGGCCAATCGATGGCGTCCAGATCCTCGATCAAGCGATGGCCGTAAGCGGTGATCCTCATGGACCATTGCCTCAATTCCCGCTGGAAGACGGGGTAGTTGCCACGTTCGGAGCGACCTTCGGCCGTCACCTCCTCATTGGCCAGGACGGTCCCCAGACCAGGGCACCAGTTGACCGGGGACTTGGAGATATAGGCCAGACGGAAGTCATTGAGCGCATCCGCTTGTTCGGCCGCGGTCAGCTGATCCCAGCCCTTTTCGGATTTCTCGAAACCGGGGATGGGCTTCTTTCCTGAGGAAAAAAGATCGATCAGGGTGGAGATGGGCCGGGCCCCGCCTTGCCCCCCATCAGGCCGGACGAAATCGGGGTCGTACCAGGAGTCATAGATCCGGGAGAAGATCCACTGGGTCCAGCGGACGTAGCCGGGGTCGATGGTCGCGAAGGACCGGCGGTAATCGAAGCTGAGCCCCATCCGATGCAGCTGCCGTTTCATATTGGCGATGTTCTGCTCGGTGGTGACGCGCGGGTGCTGGCCGGTCTGGACGGCGAACTGCTCGGCCGGCAGGCCGAAGGCGTCGTAGCCCATGGTGTGCAGGACGTTCTCGCCTTTCATCCGGTGGTAGCGGGCCATCACGTCAGTGGAGATGTAGCCCAAGGGGTGCCCCACATGCAGGCCTTTGCCCGAGGGGTAGGGGAACATGGACATGACGAAGTAGGGGGTCTGCCCATCGGCATGGCGGCCGTGTTCGTCCGTCAGGTCCCCCTGCACGTTCGCGGCCCAGAAGGTCCCCGTCCGGTCCCAATAGTCCTGCCACTTGAGTTCGATCTCTTGGGCCGCCTTCGCATTGTAGCGGAAGGCGGGCTCGGTGGCCCCTTCTTCGGCTTCGCGCTTATCCGCTTGATTCCGGCTGGTTTCGTCTGCCTGGCTCATGCCTGCTCCATCCATTCGTTGATACCTTATCGATATCTCATTGATACCCCCGTCGATGTCTCATCGACGTCGCGATATCCCGGATACCTTATCGATACCCTATCCATTCGTCTCGTTCATCAGGCGTATGCCTTGTTAAGCATTATCGCCATGGTTTACGACTTTATCTTTCCCTTGGTTTCGCCCCTGGCCTCGCCCCGGGTCTCAGCCCCTATTTCCCCGCTTTCCCCTCTTTGTCTTCATCCTGCCCATAGACCTGGGGAGAGCGGGAATCCGCCTCGAAGCGGAGGTCCGTATCTTGGATCTCCTGGACCGACGCCTTCTTCACCGTCATCCCGGCGAACCGTTCATAGGTCTTGACGGCTTGGGCGAAACTGGGGTCCTTGACCATGGATACGAGGGAGGAATCGACCAGACGGGCCAACCGTCTGTCCCCCGCCGGCAGGGCGACCCCGTAGGATTCCTCCGCTAGGCTGGGACCGGTCACCGTCGTCAACCTCCTGCCCGAAGCCCGGGAGTAGGCGGCCAAGACCAGTTGACTGCCGAGGACGGCATCGGCCGAGCCCGAATACAAGGCTGTCATGCAGGGGGAATAAGTGGCCTGGCTGACCACTGTGGTCCCCTGCCTGCCTAGTTGGGAGACCAGATCGGACCTCAACTCCCCTTGGGGGAGGCAGACGGTTTTCCCGGCCAAGGAAGCCAAGCTGCGGTAGCGGTCTTTATCGCTGGTCCTGACCAGGATCCGCTGGGAGGATGAGGCGTAAGGCCCGGCGAACTCCCGCTTGGCCGGGTCCCCCTGCCCTTGCCGGGCCCCGACGATCAGGTCCACCTTTTCCTGGGAGAAAAGCTGGTCCTGATTAGCCCCCGTGGCTTCGACCCAGGAAATCTGGCTGGACGAATAGCCGAGCTGGCGGGCAAGGTAGGTGGCGACGAAAACGTTGAAACCGGTCATGGTCTCGGTCCGCCGATAGCTCACGCCAGGCTGGTCGTAGGGGATGACGATGGTGATTTTCGGGCCGGACACATCCAAAGTCGTGCGGCCACAACCGCCCAAGGCGCACAAGGAGACCAACGAAATCAAGGCGAAGGCCGGGGAAAGCAGACGAGAGAGGGACCTGCGCAGGCCACGGTCATAGCTGTGGCTACGGCTGTGACTACGGCCGCCAAAGTGGCCATAATAGCGGCTACGGCCATGAACGGAATCATCGTCGTGACGGGACATGCGTTCGCCTCCTTTGCCGAATTTCCTCGCTTGAATCTTCCTTACTTTTCGATTTTTCGCCTTTTCGCCCTGGGGCCGCCCTCGAGACTCGACCGGCCGCCTCAGCGGAAAATCTTGCTACGCATGAGCCACCAGGTGGAAACCCCGGTGATGAGCATGGTGATGAGCAGGATGGCGAAGAATCCCCATGATTTGTTGATGAAAGGCATCCAGGTGAAATTCATCCCGTAGAGGGAGAAGACCAGGGTGGGGATGGACAGGACGATGGTGATGATGGTGAAAATCCGCATCACGTTGTTCATGTTGTTGGAGACGATGGAGCCGAAAGCGTCGGTCATCCCTTGCAGAACCCCTTGGTAGATGGTCGCCATCTCGATGGCCTGCTTGTTTTCGGTGATCACGTCTTCCAAGAGGTCGTTGTCATCCTCATAGGGGCGGATCCGGTCCAAAGTGGTCAACTTTTCCAAGACGATTTCATTCGATTTCAGAGAGGTGGTGAAATAGAGCAAAGACTTGGTCAGCTCCATGAGCATGAGGATTTCCCGATTCTGGGTGGAATTCTGCATGCGGTTTTCCAGTTTGTCCGACTCCCGGTCGATGATGCGCAGATAGCGCAGATACATAGCCGCGTTCCGGTACAGTATCTGCAGGATGAAACGGGTATGCATGAAGGTGTTGAAGCCCCGGATGGTCCCGTCCATGAAAGGATGAAGAAGCGGAGTGTCTTGGGAGCAGACCGTGATGATGATCTCTTCCTTGACGATGATCGACAAAGGAATGGTGTTGTACCAATTGCGTTCGGCCCGCTCTTCCACCATGGGGATGTCCACGATGATCATGGTGTAATCGTCCTCGACGTCAATGCGGGACCGTTCCTCATCATCCAAAGGGGCCCGCAAATCAGCCAGATCGATGTTGTAGTTCTCAGAGACGGTGGACAGCTCGATGTCGGTGGGGTCGGCCAAGGAAATCCATGCTCCACGCACCGGCGTCGATATCTGCTCCGTATCCCCGCCTGCTGTGTTGAAAATGCGCATCATGGTCCATCACCACCTTCATGCCGAGTATCGCTCTACTTAGTGCCTACCTTGTCGTCCCGTCAAACCGGGATTCTGAAAGTCAAGATCCTTCGATTACCGATTCGTCGCCGGTCTACTCCTCGCAGAGAAGTCCGGACAACCCCCTTAGTCTATACCGGGGTGAATACCAGACAGGAGGCGGGGCCAACGGCGATTCACCGCCCCTTCCTCCCCTATCTTCTCTTCCTCTCGCCTTGCTTTACCCTCTGTGCATATTCGTTCATCCTGTCTGTTAAACTGACAAATAATATTCATCTTGAGGACGGATATTTCATCTTTCGCTTTCGTCCATGATGGAGATGGGAAAGTTGTCAGGTTATCTACTTATCTACGAGTGCCGGAAGAAGCGGACGGACGGTAGCGACAGACGGAGGTCAGATATGGAGATGGTGAAGTTGGTCAGGCCGAGCGAAGATTATGCGGATGCGATTTGGGATTTTCGGCAGGAAATCCTGGCGGCCGATGACGTCAGCAAGTTTGCCGGTTGCTCCGCCCTGCTCGATTCGACCGACGCCCACGGCTGGATCCAAAAGGTCACCGTCCTCAGCGACCCTGCCACCTGCCCTGACGACCTGATTCCCTCCGATTCCTACTTGGCTATCCGTCCCAGCGATGACCGTCTGGTAGGGACGATCAATTTGAGGCACAGCATCGACCATCCTGTTCTAGAAACCTGGGGAGGGAATATCGGGTACGAGGTCCGTCCCAGCGAACGCCGCAAAGGGTATGCCACCCAGATGCTGGCCCAGGTTCTGGACCGGGCCCGCGAACTGGGACTGGACAAGGTGCTCATCACCTGTCATCGGGGGAATCTGGCCTCGCAGAGAACCATCGAACGGGTAGGCGGCGTTTTTGACAGTCTCTACACCAAGGATGACGGGACCATCATCAAACGGTACTGGGTGGCCTTGTAGCCGCTCGGCCGGATTCAGCCCAGACGCTGGATCGCTTCGACAATCAGACTCCAGAACTTGTCGAAGTCCAACTTGACCGCAACCTGAGTGTGGCAGTCCTCGGACGACGGTTCCAAACCGCGCAGGTCGGCGACGGTCATGCCGGCGGTCAGGCTCCCCCACAGCTCCACATCCAAATGGCAACGCCGGGTGGTGAAAACCGTAGGGTCGATCAGATACGCCACAGTGCAAGGATCATGCACAGGCGGATTGATGAAATCCTCGCTGTCCTGATAAGCCTTGCGGAAGAAGTCCATCAAACCGGAGGCGAAGGCGGCCAGAGGGGTGCCGATGGCGTTGATCCTGTCCTGCGTCTCAGGCGTGCAGAGGGCCTGATGGGTCAGATCCAGACCGACCATGGTCAAGGGCCAATCCTGTTCGAAGACGATGTGAGCGGCCTCGGGGTCCGTCTTCACGTTGAATTCAGCGACCGGAGTGGCGTTGCCCACGTGGTAGCCGCCTCCCATGAGGACGACCTCCTTCACCCGTTCCACGATGCGCGGTTCCATACGCACGGCCATGGCGATGTTGGTCAAGGGGCCAGTGGGAACCAAGGTGATGGTTTGAGGCTTGCTTTTCATGATGGTGTCGATGATCCAGTTGACGGCGTGCCCAGGCTCCAGAGGGCGGCTAGGCTCAGGAAGCTCGACCCCGTCCAGACCCGTTTCGCCATGCACGTAGGCCGCGACGGATAAAGGCCTAACCAAGGGCTGCCCGCAGCCGGCGTGGACGGGGATGTCAGTGGCCCCGACCATCTCCAGGACGGAACGGGCGTTATAAGTGACCTTATCCAAGCTCTGGTTGCCGCCGACGGTGGTGACCCCCACCAGGTCGATCGCCGGATTGCCCACGGCCAGGATAAGAGCCATGGCGTCGTCGTGCCCGGGGTCGCAATCCATGATGATTTTCTTCGCCGTTCCTGTGGACATCATTGTGAGCCGCCTTTCACATCTTTCGTGGTTTGTTCTGGGCATATCCTATCCTCCCATCGGGGCAAGGAAGCCAGGCGCGTGGCGTCTTCAACCATGAGGTTCAGTCATGAGGCCAGGGATACCGCAGGGGCCACGGATACCGGTGCCGCGGGGGCCAAGGATGACGGAGAGAAGGAGGCCAGCCCGGCCAGCCATGGCCAGGCCAGGGGTCGTCATCGTCATCCCCGCCGCCTTCACCACCGCCGGGAGCAGGTGGATTGGGGATGGCTCGGGCTGGGGCTTCGGCTGCCCAGGAGAAGGCCCAGGGCCCGGGGAAGGACCTGGCTTGAGGGCGGGGGCCGGAGCCGGACGCGCAGGGGAAGAAGGAGCGGGATGGGACCGACCCTGTCCGCTCCCCCTTCTCCTCTTTCCTGGCGCATTCCTTCCCCCGGAAGACTTCCCTTGGTCTGCAAAGACTCCCTGATCCCCGCCGGCCTGCTGGGAAGGATCCCGGGAATCGGCCCCAGCTTTCGACTTCGCCTTCGCTTCCGCGGTGGTTTTAGCCTGAACGCTGGCCGTTACCTCATCAATCGCCTTTCGCAGGCCAGCCACATCCGAACGAAGGCGAGCGGGGTCCTTGGATGAGCCATCCTTTTCGGCTTCATCCATGCATTTTCTGAGGGTCGCACGTGAAGTTTCGTCGGCGACCTTGCCTTCCGACGACGAGTAGACCCGTCGGGCTTCGGCGAGAATCCTGGATAAATCGGCCCGGGCGTCCTGCAGAACCTTGTCTTGGTGGGATTTCTTCGCCGCAGCCACTTCGTCAGCAATCCGCCTGGCATGAGACCGATACCAGCGGGAAATCCGGGCGTTGAAAGCCGCGGCATCCTTCAAGTAAGCAGGGCTGGCCCCGACTTCGCACTCCTTACCCTTTCCAGGTGACTCCTTCAAGGATTCCTTCAACCGCGCGACCGTCTGCGGATCCGTCACCTCGGAAGCGGTCAAAGCGGCGGCATCCCTCACTCGCGCGCTCCCGATGAGGACTTCGTAAGTCTGACGTTGGTAGGTAAGGAAAGAGAGGCTTTTCCTGCAATCGTCCACCGCCAGCCCACTTCTCTCCTCGTGGTCATACAGACGGAATCCCCCGCAAAGAATCAGGCCGAAAACGCAGAGGAGGGCGACAAGGAGCAGGAGAAGCCTCCTCCCTCTTTTCTTCCCGTCGATTGTGCTCCGAACCGGGATGTGGCGAGCGCGGTGAGTCACGAGTCTGATTCCTCTATGGTTTCTCTATGATTCCTTTGTGGTTTCCTTTGATGTCCTGCCGATGACGGCTGGCATGGGATCCATCAGGAATCACACGAGATAACGCCGATGAGGCGATGATGATCGATCATGACGATAAAAAGAGCTATTTCCCAACAGGATTTCCTCCTCTTTCCTCATTCATGGGAGATTGCTTTTTCATCTTATCAAGGTTGAAGGAAGAAAAACAATCGATACTGAATGATTTTCCTGCCTTTTGGACATAGGGGTTCCCAGGATTCTTTGTAGACGTTCCTCGAACGCTTCTCGAGCCTTAGCGTTGATATAGTTGATAATGACGCCGCTTTTTCACTAAACCCTATGCGCGAGCTCCGCCAAAGTGGTCCACTTCATCCCCATCAGATGAGATGCCTGGGAATACGTGGTCCTTCCTTCGGCCACGCTACTGGCGAGCCGTTCCAAGAAACGAGAATCGATGCGGGACAGATTCGTCCGGTAGGAATCCCCACCTCCTGCTGAAACGCGTTCACGGGAAACTTGCTCCCATCGCTCTTGCTGTTCTGCGGCCACGCGATCATAATCCTGCTGACCAATAAAACCATGGTCAAGGGCACGATGAGCTATCGCGAGAAGAGAAGCGCAGAAATACTCAGCGAGCTTCTCTAATTCTTGAAGACCGTCAGCCTTATCACTATCACTAGCCCATTGTTGCAAAAAGACCTTATCAGGAATGAGGATCTCCGAAGCGACCTTGTTGCAGTAGGCCTCCATTTTGGTAGTACTGGAATTCATCAGGTAGGGGGCATTATAAAGTTCGCTTTTCCCGAGCCAAAGGTGGACCAGCTCGTGAGCGAGGGAAAAAAGACGGGCAGCGGAGCTGTCATTATGGTTGATGAAGATCAAAGGCGCATAATCATCAATCAAGGCGAAGGCGCAAAACTCATCAGGATCGAGTTTCCGACGCGTGCTTTGCCCTGCAATGCCAGTAGTGAAGACGAAAATTCCCGATCCGGCGCACCACTCGCGCAGGAATGTAAAGGCGGCTTGATTGCGCTGTTTTTTGCGACAGGGGTCAAAACTCGGGTACGGCGTCGAAACCGTCACCCGCCCACCCTTGAGGTTGGACGAAACCGTTCTGCCGGTAACCCTGATTCTGCGTGGGAGGCTGAAAGCCGTGAGCGGGCGCGAAACCACCAAGGCCGATAGCCGCCCTGGGGGCTGGTGGGCGATTTTCTGCGCCTGTACCTGATCGTCGGACAAACAGGGGCCGATGTCGGTCAGCTTCAACTCGACCCTCTCCCGGTTCCGACCCTGCTTATCGGTCCACTTGCGGCTGATGAGCATACCTTGGGCGATGACCTTCATCCCCTCGGACAGGGATTCGGCGACATTCGAGACGATGGTCAGGTTTATCATCCCCCCCATTGCCGGTGGTGCGAAGCTCGGGGTCTTTGGTCAACCGTCCGATGACGGTGATGTGCGTTTCGCCGAAACTCATTCGTTTTCCTTTCGTGACTGGTCGGCGTGGTCTATGCGGCGCATGGATTCCACGTCCACTCCCCTCTGGTAGGAGAGTATCGCACTGAGGAAAGCCTCGAACTTGTCGGCGTCCATGAGGATGGAAGATGGCGAGGATATCGTACTGGAGGTTGTCCGTGACGTCCTTGCCGTCGAATCCGCAGTACTGTTGCACCGACTGGTCGCAGAGGACCCGTTCCACGCTTGGGTTTGGGACAGGCTGAAACTCGTCCCGTCCGTGAAGGTCGCCTCGTACTCCACCAATGGATTCATGGCGATTTTCCTTTATGCGTGATTGGTTATGTAACAAGACCCATTACAGCACCATCATGGGTCTACCTTAGTCCAGCGTGTCACGCCTCCGCTCCGCACGCTTCTTCTCCTCCGAAATACAGTAAGTCAGGAAATTCGAGTAGTTCATGCCACGGCGGGCGGACTCGATTTGAAGCCACCTGTACAAATCCTTGTTCAGGTAGAAGCTCACATGCGACGTCTTATCCTGATAGTAACTCCTGTCGGCCATCACCACTCCAATCAACGGGGAAACACTATGACACAACCACTATAACACTACGGTCCCATTCGCCGACATGGGCGGGGCATAAGAGAAGGCCCCACCCCGAAGAGTGAGGGCCATGAGGGTCACCGGCCAAGCCGCATGCCCGCCACGGGAGCCGCCCCCACGTCCACGGTCACGCCAGTATCATCCGCCCCAGCCCCACCATCGGAGGCGACACCGTGGGCGTGCACCGTGTACACGGTCTTCACCAGCCCGTCGGCGGACGTGACCGTGATGGTCGCCGTCCTGCCGTCCTTGGACGTGACCACCGTCACGCCAAGCGTCTTATCGCACTGGGGGGGCGACCGTCCACTTGTTCACGTTCACCACGTTCACATCGTAGGAGAGACGGGCGGGGTCGAACCCATGAATGGTCTTCCCGCTCACCTTGATACCCGTCAACCGGGAGGAATGCGTGGCTGGCGTGATGTAGGTGACCGTGTAACGGTAACGGGCGAACGTATGCCCGTCAGGGGCCAGCACGCTCACCGTGTACTCGCAGGTCATGCCCTTCACCAGACGGCCGGCCCGCCATCGGCTCATAGGAGAACGTCCCGCCCTGCGGAACCTGCCACACGGAGCCGGTTTGCGACTTGTACACGCCGTTCACCGTGTATCCGGCGGACTTCAGACCCGTATCCTTGCTGGAGAACGGCGCTTCGGTCGCCTTCTGAGCCACCGGGTCGGCGGGAGTGAAGTTCACGATGGCCTTGTACTGCTTACCATTCACGATCACGCTGAGGATACGGCCCCCATCAGGGCCGAAGCTGGCGGTCACGTCCAACACGTCGGCGTCCATGGTGAATCCGGATAATTCGTTCTGTTCACTCAACGTGATGGGCGGTCCAGCTACCGTCTTGTAGCGGGCGGTGATTTTCACATGCTGCTTGGCGAACACGGTTTCCCCTGCGTGATCGTCTCCCCAAGATTGGTTTACGTCTTCCCTGCCGTCGGCTTGCCCATGAGCATCACCGGGTCTCCCACGATAGGGGGAATAGTGGCGTCGGTAGGTTGGCCGGTTTGACTGACGTGAAGATGGAGCATTACGCTACTGTAGATACGAGGCGTGTGGCGCAGGTCGGATTGTCCGACTGGGCCTTACACGGTTGTGGGGTGAATATGGAAACGGCCAGCCACGGGGGGTGGTTGGCCTTGTTTTCTATTTCAACCAATCACGAAAGAAAAGGAAAACGGTTTTATGCTAGCATGTCGGTCTGTTTTCTGCTTGTTCCGGCGTTTCTAGCGCTGTCCTGGCGTGGCGTGTGTGCGACACGCCTACCTTCCTAGTCTCCCAAGATGGTTCTATGACAGAACCATCAATCAGAAAGGAAAACAGAATGAACAATATAGCCTTCACTAGCCTCCTCAAGAACGCCAACAGACTCACCTACTACAACCAGATGTGTGACTCAGTAACCCTCGGCTACGCATATCACAACCAATGGGACCTCCTGTGGGAGGAGATGAACGAGGACTGTGACTTCATGCTCGCCGAAACTAACAAGGAAATGGACCTGCATCCGGAAGAACGCCATCCCCTGACCGCCACGCAGAAAAGCCTGTTCGAACTCGATTAGGGAAGGGATGGGCAGCATCGTCCGCTAACCCTCCGGAGCACACGGGAAAGGCTCTCACGGTGCATGAAAACCATGGAGCCATTCTTTTGTGCATGGAGGTTCGCTGGAAGACGAGCATGATGCAGCAATGAACAGAAGAACACTCAAGCCGAGAGAAATATAAGGCGCTATGAGGAACAGGCGACCCACCTCCTCATCCCCTCCTTGTCTCATCCTTCCATATACGAAGCCACAGGAAATCATCTTCAAGAAGCACCGCTCCCCCATCCAACCGCACATATTTCTCATGTCTGGCAAACTCCTTCACCAGTATGGCGGCATGCCACGTCCCCTCCTCCAAAGGTTGGAAGCGGGGGGTTACCCTTCCCCAGGGTGGTGTTCAATAAGCGTATCGGGCGGCGTCCACCGTGCTGAGCATGACTTTCACTTCCCTCGCCGTCACCCCTGCTGTTATGTCGGTGGGCAATTAGCGAGAGGCGCCATCGAGAGTCCGCCTGCCCTTCTCCGCCTGCCTGGACAGGTCGAACGGGCGGGGCCGGTCCCTTGGCTCACATCCGACACCCCCCCCTGCCGAAGCCGAGAGCGTCGCTGAACGTCTTCCAACCGCCGGAAACAACCACGACCGCTATCGTCAACGCTGCTACAAGCGTGTACCCGATGTACTTGCCGACACTCGTTCCACCACCGTGGCCCCTGCGACCGCTCACAGCAAGTCCCCCATGAAAAGAGCGCTGAGAATGTTCACCCCGGCCAAAACCAGAATCAGAACACACACCTGCTCCGGCTAGTTTTTAATCCAGTCGCCGAAAGGTGTCGTCTTATCATCCTTGCCATTTCGAGTCGTATCACTCACCCCCTCATCAGAAAAATCGGAATCGAAAGAAGAACCGGCGGACGGGGAAGAACCAGAATCAGAATCGAACGAGGACCGAGCCGCAACGGAAGGATCCAACGCATTCGCATACGGTTTCAAACCTGTCAAAACACCTGCAGGCTCCCAATCCACCATGTGAGACGAACCACCGGACGGGTCGGCGACCAGCACCGTCAGCTTCGACCGGTCACCCCCACGTAAGCCTCCGCCCACGAATCCACCACGTTCTTCAACGTGTCCGACTGTTGGATGGCCGTATAGTTCGCCGGAGCCGCAACCTGACCCGCACTCACACTCCCCGCATCCAAAGGGAGCAGGGAGGGGGAGCCGACGGCCTGGGTGACGCCATCCGACACGGACACCAGTTGTGCCACCTTCCTTGTCACCCTGTCAGGCAGGGCGACGAACGTGAACCGGTGCGACCAGTAGTCCACCACCTTCCCCTCACCATCCTTGCCGGAGGACACCTTCGCCGCACTATCCCACGACAAATCCTCCACACCTTTCGGGAACGGCGTCTGCTCGGACCTCAGATACGAGTTCACCGCCCGCAACGCCACACCCTTACCCGGCCCGCTCTTATCCACCGTCTGAGCCGACAAGGCGGAGGAAGCCGCATCCTGCGCACTCTGCGTCGCCTGAGCGGAGATGAGGAAACTCAAAGCGGTGGCGGCGACGCACCCCACGATAAGAATCTTCCACGGGTTCATGCCCCGCTTCTTGATTTTCAACGCCTCCAGCTCAAGATTCCTCGACCCGTCCACGTCATCGAACGGGTTCTCATCCTCTTTCTTCCTGCGAACCATGCTCAAACACCTTTCCGTGTAGCTGGGATAATATACTCCCATTATACCCCGATAGTGCTATCACGGGCATAAAAAGTGGGGGCACACCAAAGCGGCCCCCATAAAAGGAAAACCCATCAGCCCTGCGGCCAATCCAGCTTCCCATCAAGGAAATCAACCATCAGGTTATGGAGAAGTTCCTGACTGCTCACCGAATGCTCTATACAGTAAATCCGAACCCGCTTCAACTCCTCAGCGGACACCCGGAACGTCACCTTATGGTCCAACCCATCCTTCGGGACGAACCTCACCGGCTTCTTCGATTTGCCCTGCACCATCACGCACCATCCTTTCGCTGTACCGTCAGTACCATACTATCAGAACCCCTCCGGCATAGGACTATATCGGCGTGGTGCGCTCACACGGTGATGTTGAAAACCTCCAAGAGGACCCTTTTGAGAAACGCCACTATCATGCGGCAAATTTAAGCCGCCGCCCACCTGACCAGCACACCCATTGCTTCCATGACGCCGCCAATGACCCACAGGCCGAACACGGCCCCCACCAATCGGCAGGGCGATGGACAGGCCCCTAGAAGAGCGGTGGATGAGCTTCAACGCTCCGATGACGAGGAGGGCCAGCAGGAGCGCCGCCCCGATGGGCGTGGCGACGCAGGAACCGAACACGCCCAATCCCTGACCGACAACATCACTCATCGTCCAGCCTCCTTATCATTCTGCGAAGCATGAGAAATCACGTCATGCATATCCTTCTCCACCATGCTCTGCACCCGTTGCGTGGAGCCGACCTTCTCGCCAGCCAGCCTATGGTCCTGCTCGAACTGTGCGGCTACCCGTTCAGGCGTTCCACCTATTTGGAGAGCGAACTCATCCGGCGTGAAGTGGGAAATCTGGTCATCGAGAACCCTCTGCGATTCCTTCACCTCCGCATACTCGGTTTGCGCCATGCCATGCATGTGGCTGGCATCATTCATGGCTTTCTGCGCCGCCTGTGGCGTGATAGGGACGACACTGGGCGCAGGAGCGGGAGCAGAGGCCGTAGGGGAAGCTGGCCCCATGGTCACGGCGGCGGAAGAACCGGCCAAAGTCTTGCCCATCTCCGTCTTGGAAAACCGTTGACAGTGATGGCACCCACCGTAGTCGCACGACGCATCCGGTGAGCCACTTCCAAAGTCGACAAGCACACCACATCCTGCCTCCTGCGGACCAGTGCCGACGCGTCAACCCTGCAGCCACGCCCCATGTTCACAGGTAACCCGAGTCGGTGACATGACGGGTGGGAGGCAACATCCGACAGGAGAGGCATGAAAGCGTGCGCGCCCCACCCAGTCACGGATACGCCGATTCTCCGCCCAGCCGGCGTGACGGAATGTGGCCGCCGCATACGAATCCTCCTCGAGAGTAGCCTCCAACCCCTGCCGGGATTACGTCGCATTCTCCCGAAGCTCCTTCACACTACTCACATGATTCAGCCTCGAACGAAGCGGGACGAGGCGCGCATCAGCCGCAATCCGTCTGGCAGGAGAAGCTCATCCGTCTCCTCCACCGTGAAGCCGATCACACTCCCCATACGCTCCACTTTCACCCGCTCCCCACGGATATACTCGTCGACCACTCCCCCATGAGAGCGCACCAGCAGGAGCGTGCACCCACACAACAGGGGAACACTCGTCGAAGCGACGCTCCGCAACTCGTCACCGCTCATGCCCCTCATCGTGCACACAATACGAAACCACCCCATCGAACAGCCTCCAATCACTAGTACAACAAATCGAATACGCCCCCGGTTCCGTCGCCGCAGATATCGATGACTATCTTTCCGGAGAGATCGAGAACGCCGATGGAGCAGAGAAAGTCGTCATTGGACTTGAGATAAATGGATATGTGCTGCTCAAAGGAAAAGATGCGAACCAGATGAGACGCTTCTGCTCCAGATAGCTGATGCAGCTTCTCCAATTGCCGTCTGAATCGTCCTCACTCCGCACGCAATACGTGTAGACACCGCATCGCCGGAAGGGATAGCGTACCTTGAGCGGAACTCCCCGTAGGACAGGTCGAGGAAGGCGGGATGATATTTGGATTTCACTTCAAGCATCTTGTCAAGGTGGCGGAGGAGTTCTTCGGCGTCGAGGAGGGGGAAGCACTATTCCTCTCTCGGATACCCGTTAAGTTCGCTCAAATCCTCCAGTTCGAGGTCCGGGTCGTATGAGTTAAGTTTGCTGATGAGGTCTTTTACTTTCATTTCCTGTCCTTCCCTACCGGATGAGGTCTCCGTCCTCGTATTCGTATTCGTCCCACTCGCCGGAATGGGGGTCGAACACGTATGTGTATTCCTCTTCCTTGATGAGCTCCCTGAGTGATTTGACGGTGCGGGCTTCCGTCCCGGTTTCGCCACGGTCTCGTCCTAGGCGAGCGTGTGATGGTAGTATTCGGCTTGTTCCTTCTTCTGTTCCTCTTTGCTGAGGCCCCTGAAGTAGTCGGAGTGTAAGGCGTTGAAACTGCGTTCTTGGGTGATGGGTGCGGGGCTGGTTTCCTTGCCGAGGAAGCTGATGTCACCGAGGGTAATGAGGACGTTCGCTTTGTTTTCGTCCGTGTAGTTTTTGGTGAGGATGGGGTAGAGGCTGTCGCCGTCGAAGTGGTTGTAAATCGCTTTGTAGCCTTTGTCGGTTTTGATGGCGATGAGGGGGCGGGCGCTCATTTTCGTTTTCCATTTCCTTCCGTTAGCTGATAGTATCATAACAGCATTATACCGTTAGCAAGAAAGCCCGGCGTATCTCAACCCCGCGAAACCGTGATAGCACGGTCATGCTATACTTGAGACAGAGGCCAGACAGGCCACTCCCCCGTGAAAAACGGCGGGGGCGAACAGTGGAAAAACGCAAGGAGAATGCTATGAGCATCTGGGACTCGACACCAACCTGGGCGCAGGGTGAACCCGTGCAAAACGAAACCGAAAACATGCAGACCGGAACGGAGAACGTGGAGCAGACGGAGCAGGAAACCGCCCCCGAGCCCGTCGAGCAACCTGTGGCGGAGACGGTCGAACAGCCGGAAGAAGCCAGCGAGGAGACAGGGGACGAATCCGAGACCATGGGTAGGAAAAACGTGAAGCGCACCCTCCCCCGCCAAACCGAGCAGAGCGTCACCCGCCTCTACCAAATCTTCCAAACCCTCCAAAAGGACGGGATGGTGAAAGCCGTGCAGAACATCACCGGCTCCCGGAGCGAGAAACCCGAGACCCTGGCGTTAGCCCTCACCGGTAAGAAGAACAGGGAGAAGGTGCGGGACATCGTGAAAACCTTCGACTCGCTGAACGGTTTGGACCAGATGAGCCGGGTGGCTGAACTCACCGTCCTGTTCAGCCGTGACGGCAAGGCGGCGGCCAGCCTCTACCGTGTGCTGAACCTCCTGCACCCGGACAGGCAGTTCGGTTCGGCTTGCGGCGTCGCCTCCAAGGATGCGGTGCGACTGGCCTCCAAGCTGGATGAGGGCGTGGACCTGTCCGTTTTGAACGGCCTGCTGTACGAGTAGTCAGGAAAAAAGATTGTTGAGAGGGGTTGGATGCGTGTCCGGCCCCGTTTTGTGAAAGGCCTTATTGATGGTTTCCTCCACACGACGCACTGAACCCGACAACCCCGCCCCGCTGATAACCGTGGTCGGCGTGGTGTTGTCTACGCTCGCCTGGTGGTTCGGGTTGCCGTCCGCCCTGATTCTTCTCCTCGCCCTTATCGTGCGTGGAGCGGCGGCCAAGTATCCGACACCGGCGAGGAGGACGGACCAGCCGGACAAACGGAAGCTGGCCGCCTATTACAGGTACAGGAACTTCTGGAATGGTGTGAGAAAACCGGCTGGCTGGCTGACGTGGAGGGTGAGCGGATTCACGTTCCCTCTTCTCGGAGTGCTCCTGTCCATCCGCTCCCCCTACGGGTGGGCGTGGGTGCTGAACGTGGCGGCGATGATGGTGGTCGGCGCAGGCTGGCGGTTCAAGACGGACCGGCGGGTGGACCATGCGCATCCCTGCCCTGGGGTGAGCGTGCGCAGCTTCGCCCGGAAGGCGGCCAAAGGGTGGCGGAGGACGGTGCTGACGGTTCTCGGCTTGACCGTGGTCATGGCGGCCGTCCTGTGGTGGCAGGGTCGGGGAATCCCCCTCCCGTTCATTCTCACCGTCGGCGCACTAGCCTCCTGCCTTCTCGTCTACCTGTCGGATAGGAAACGGCAGACGGCCGGGTGGAAGCGCATTGTGGACGCTCAGAAGCTCATCGACTCGTGGACGGTGAAAGGCATGCCGTTGGAGAAGAGCTTCGAGTCCGCTTACGTCGTGCAGGCGGACAGTATCGGCGGGCAGGACCCGTTGACGGTGATACGGGTGAAGCTTCCCATGGGGACGGTGAAGGCGGTGAAGGACGGGTCGCAGGCCATTAAACCGTTGGCCAAGTCCGCTGGCTATAACCTGTGCCTCCTGCTTCAGGCGAGGGTTCACGGCTTGGATACGGGCATCGACCCGCAGTGCGTGCGTCTCGTGTTGGGCAGGGATGTGAAGGCCATCCCGGACATCGGCAAGCCGGTAGACTATCGGCTGGCGAGCCTGGTGACGGACATCGCCTACCAGCGTACGGCGGACTTGTGGAGGCGGGCGACCCCGTTGACCAAGACGGTGAGCGTGGCGAAGAACCCTGATAGTGATGTGGCGTGGAAGGTGGAGTTGACGTTCCCCGTGGGGGCGACGGTTGACATGCATATCGTCAGCCGTGACTGGCTGGCGGATGATTCGACCAGCCCCGTCAGCATCCTGAGCCTGCCCGTGTATGCGGACGTGGATGAGAAGTTCCACTTGTACGCCAAGGACGGTGTGGAACTGGATGATAAGACCCGTCCCGTCGTTCAGGCAGGGCGCAGGGTGAAGACGCTGATGGACGCTTGGAAGAGCATCCTGCCGTCGAAGCTGTCGCCCCCGTATCCTGAAGCCAGCTTGGAGCAGACGCTGAGCGAGGACGGGCTAAAGGTGACGGTGACGCCGCTTCAGGTCCCGCAGGGCGGGGAACTGTCCGATTACGCTCGCTGTGACGTGAACGCCATCGACCCGGATGGGGTGTTCGTCGGCCTGGTGAAGGCGCAGGGTCAAGCTGTTCAGGTGACGGTTGACGGGAACGTGAGCCTCGGCTATGCGCTGTTCGATTCGGCTACGCCCGCCAAGAGGATGATTTTCCAGTCCTGGTTGTATATGACCGTGTGCCGCTTGTTGAAGGGCAGGGTTGCGGTGGGGATGCCCACTCTCATGGGGGTGGGTAAGCCGATTTGGCGTGTCGTGTTGGCCTACGATGGGGCGACCAGCGGGGATGTGAGGAAGATTCTCCCCCAGTTGAAAAGCACGCTTGGGTGCAAGGTTGCGGTCATGGAGCAGGTGGGCGTTGACCGGTGCGCCCTGTGGCTGATGGACAAGCCGTATGTGACCGCCGATGACGCCCGATGGTTCAAACGTGACCAGGGCCGGTTCATCCGGTTGTGGTTGGCGGATGCGTGGGCTGCGGTCGGATTGACGGCCAAGGACGGGTCGGGTCCGATGATTGAGAGCCTGAACCCGCTGAGGGTCGGCTCCCGTGTGTTGAAGGCCCGGTTCCGTCTCCCCTTGGGTAAGAGCATGAGCAACGTGGACGCCCTGTTGGACAAGTTCCTTGTGTCCGCCGGATACCAGTATGGGCGGCTTCTCCCCCGTGGCGATGAGCATGGTGCGGACTTGTGGGATATGATTCTGTGCGACCGGAACCCGCTTCCCGCCACCGTGCCCCTCCCCCGTGACGTGTCTGGCATGCGGTTCGGCGTGGATGACATGGGGAATCCGGTGGCCTGGGATTTGGCTCACACGCCCCACTTGAGCGTCATGGGCAAGACGGGCACGGGTAAGAGTTCCGTCACCCGTGTCATGGTACTCCAAGCCTTGTTGGACGGCTGGCAGGTGGTGATTTGCGACCCGATGAAGCACGCCGCCGACTTCGACCTTTGGGCGAAGAGGCTGACCGTGGCGTGGGCGGTGAGCATGGATGACGCTGAGGCGGCTGTCGGCTGGGTGCATGAGCGGATGATGGAGCGGAGCCGTTTGAACGCTGAGCATGGGGTCGGCCATATCAAGGACCTTCTCGACGAGGTGCGGCCGAAGAGGATTCTTCTTGTGTTCGATGAGTTCAACTCGTATCTGGCGGGCATGGATGACAAGACGATTGCGAATCCGACGAATGACATGGATATCGCCAACCGGAACGCTGACACGAAGAACCGGGTGCGGTCCATCACGGTGACGGCTGGCCGCATGGCTGATATCGCTGTGCAGGGTCGTAGCCTGGGCGTGCACATGGTGTTGGGGTCGCAACGGTTGAGCCGTGATGACATGCGGAAGGTTCCGAACGTGAACGCCTTCTACCGTAGTCTTGGCCGGTTCCTTCTCGGCTCGGACTCTTTGGCGGGGGTCGTGTCTCAGACTCGCCTCAAGGAGGCGAATCGTATGCAGAAGGGGTTGGCCGGGGTGGACGGTGTCCCTGCTGGCCGTGGCGTGTATGAGGATGTGCAGGGTGCGTTGACGGCTGTGCAATCCTATTGGGATGGTGACCAGGAGGCTCTTATCCCTCTGGTGGCCGACCTGCCGGACGTGGTGAAGGCGGATATTTCCCCGTGGCTTCCCGCCGGTGCGGAGCATTACGGCGAGATTGCGGACAAGACTACGCCGGATGAACAATCCATGCAAGTGGATGAGCCTGATGTCGATAGCGTCGAAATCGACGAGGTTGGCGAGCAGGCCATGGAATGGAACATTTAACAGTTGAAAGGAGCGGCCGTTATGACCGAGATGAAATCATTGAAACTTCCTGACGGGTTCAATCCCGCAAACCCTGACCATATGGCGCAGTTGGAGCGGAACGTCGCCAAGGTTCTCCCAGGGTACGGCGTGTACCGTGTGGAGAATGGGCATAATCGTGCGCTTCTTCTTCCGAAGAACCAGTTGACGGTGAGCGACAGTGACGGGGAGACCGTCAAAACGTACCGGATTGACGCTACGGGTTTGAGGAACGTGGATAAGCAGGTGGATTCCATGGAGGCGAAGAATCCCGGTTTGAGCGTCATCAGCGTGGATATGACGAGCGGCTATGTTCGGATGCAACGCTTGTCGCCTGAGTCCTTGTATGCTCGCCGCCTGTTCGCCGCCGCTTTGAACCTGCATCCGTGGGAGGTGCGTGTGTTCGCCACGCAGGCTCACGGCTGGATGGTGAAACTGCCTGACGGGTTCGCCTACCGTGCCAGCCGCTATGAGACCCCTTTCCAGGAGGCTGTGGAGACGGTGGGGGCTTACGGCTGGTATTTCACGGTGGATACGGAGCGGAATATCATCACGGTGATTCCGGCGAAGCCTCCCACGTTCCCGAAGATGATTCCCATGCCGGAGAATGTCATCGCCCACCCTGAGCTTCGCCGGAGCGTGATTGGGTGGAAGCTCCCTAATCTGGGCGAGAAGCGGGGCGAGCCGCTCTGCTTGGATTGGGAGGATGCGGCCGGTGTCGGCGTGGGCGGTCAGTCCGGCGGCGGTAAGAGCGTGGTGATTGATAACGTCATCTTCAGTTTCCTTGCCGCTGGCGGCCGCCTGTATGTGTGCGACACTCAAGGAGAATCTGTGAATTATGGGCCATTCAAGCCATATGTCGCCAAATATGGCTGGGGCTGTGCTGGGCCGGAGAGCACGCTCACCGTCCTGCGCTACCTGCTGGAGGAAGTGAAAATCAGGGCCAAGGTGTTGAAGGATAACGGTGTAGCGAACTGGTGGAAGTTGCCCGAGGGGGTGAAGGCAGAGTACCCGCTGAGCCTGCTCGTGTGCGACGAGATTAGCCAGTACGCTGTGCCGCCCGCCAAGGTGCCGGGTGACAAGGATAGTCCGGTGGTGTTGCAGAACAAGTACGATATTTCGATTGCTTCGGCTATCAGCCAGTGCTTGTTGAAGATTACGCAGACCGCTCGTTTCGCTGGCATCTGCTGGCTGTTCGCCGCCCAGTCGTTTACGATGCAGTCGGGTTTGGACCCGAAAATCAAGGCGAATCTTCAGAATCGTCTCCTATTGGGTGCGAATCCGGGTGACACGTTGCGTAATCAGGTGTTGAAGGACCCGAAGGGTGCGCCGACCGTTCCCCGTAACATTGTCGAGGAGGGTGTCGATAAGGGTGTGGGCGTGGCTGAGCTGGAGGGTCAGGGTGCGTTCGTGTGGAAGGCTTTCTTCGAGGCCTCCACGGGTGGCGTGGATTATGGCGACATGTTGGCTGAGCGTGTTGGCGGGCATGTGACGCCGGACCCAGATGCGGCGGAGGGTGATATTCCTGAGAGTGTGCTGGTGGGGTATGTGCCGGAGATGGCTGACCGTCCCGCCCCGATTTTGACGCCTCGCATGAGGGGCGGCGACTCGGATTCTGTGGAGACACTGGATGTGGATTCCGGTGGAGCGGTGTCTGTGGCTTCTCAGCCGGTTCCTGATTTGTCGGATGGTCGTGGGTTGCGGAGTGCGACTGCGACGGCCGAGTATATGGGTTTGTTGGCTCAGGCTAAGGGGATGTGATGATGGCTGACGGTTCGCCTTGGTGGGCTGATGAGGGTGATGGCGTGAAGCCGGATTGGGGGGAGCCTCCCGCTTCTGGAGGGGAGGAGGCTTCTTCCGGGCCGGTGGGGGTGCCTGATTCGTGGGATGAGGAGGCTGGCCTGCCTGCGCGATGCGGTTGCATGATTTGCGGCATACGGCGGCGTCTCTGATGGTGGCGGCGGGGGCTAACGTGAAGGTGGTGCAGCGCATGTTGGGTCATGCGTCGGCGGCGATGACGTTGGACGTGTACGCCGACTTGTTCGATTCGGATTTGGATGAGGTGGCGTCCGGCATGGATGGGTTGGTGCGTTCCGTGGGGTGAGTATGCGCTGTTTCTGTGCTTTTTTTGTGCTTTTTCCGTGTTTCGAGGCGTTTTCAGAGGGAAAAGAAAAGGCCGAAAAACGTTGGTATTTCAATGTTTTCCGGCCTTCGCCCGTTCGTGGAGCTAGGGGGATTCGAACCCCCGACCCCCTCCATGCCATGGAGATGCGCTACCAGCTGCGCCATAGCCCCGAGGACCAATTGACTACTATACACGGGCCATGGAATTTCGCAAGCTTTCGGCCTGTCGCGGCGGGTCGCCAATGATTCCAACGATAAGTGCCTTGAAGATTCCCCTGTCCGCCCCAAATGGTCATAATAGACCCATCGACCAGAGGTCGCGTGAAACATCAGTACTCTTTCGCAGCTTAAGCAGATGGACGGCACCACGGAAGAGGAAAGGGGATCACGCCGAAACCGGAGCGGGGCCGCCCCCTCCCCCGGTTGGGCCTTGACTGAACAAGCCAAGGACTGTCACCGTCGTCCGATTTGCGACGGTGGAGCGCTTTCGATGATTCTTATCACCTAGGCATTCGCCTCTGATCTGCACACAGACGCACAAAGACACACAGGACGGCCGGTAAGACGGTCACCAGTCGGAGGATGCCATGCAGACAGAACAACAGAGCCAAGTAAGCGTCGGCAGCAGCCAGACCGGAGTGCAACCCGCGGGCGGAGGCCATGCTACGCCCACAGACTCGCCCGCAGCCTCGCGCATAGCCTCGCGCACAGTCAAGCGCAATCTGCGCACCCGCCACGTCTCCATGATCGCCTTGGGCGGAAGCATCGGCACGGGCCTCTTCATCGCATCCGGCGAAACCATCCACTCGGCCGGGCCGGGCGGGGCCTTGGTTGCCTACGCGGCCATCGGCATCATGGTCTACTTCCTCATGACCTCCCTGGGTGAAATGGCCACTTACCTGCCGACGACCGGCTCCTTCGCCATCTACGCCAGCCGCTTCGTGGACCCCGCTCTCGGTTTCGCCATGGGCTGGAACTACTGGTTCAACTGGGCCATCACTGTGGCGGTCGACACCACCACCAGCTCCATCGTCCTGCGCTACTGGTTCCCCCAAGTCCCCCTCTGGGTCTTCTCTCTGGTGGTCCTGTCCCTCATCTTCCTCATCAACATCCTGGCCGTGCGGGCTTTCGGCGAGACCGAATACTGGCTGGCCCTGGTCAAAGTAATCACCGTCCTGGTTTTCCTGACCATCGGCCTCTTGACCATCATCGGCATCATCGGAGGCAAGGCCCCTCTGCTGACCAACTTCACCTACCGAAAGGCCCCTTTCGTGGGCGGATTCCCCGCCGTCCTCGGAGCTTTCGCCATCGCCGGTTTCTCCTTCCAGGGGACGGAACTGATCGGGATCACGGCGGGGGAATCGGCTAATCCGGAGAAAAGCATCCCTAAAGCCATCAAACAGGTCTTTTGGCGGATCCTCCTCTTCTACATCCTTTCCATCTTCGTCATCGCCTGCCTGATTCCTTACACTTCACCCAACCTGCTCGGCTCGAGCGCGTCCGACATCTCCATCTCCCCCTTCACCCTCGTCTTCCAACGGGCCGGCTTGGCGGCGGCCGCCGGGGTGATGAACGCGGTGGTCTTCACCTCCGTCCTGTCCGCGGCGAACTCAGGCATGTACGCCTCTACCCGCATGCTTTACGCCTTGGCCAAGGAGAAGCAGGCCCCGGGGATTTTCGGCATGGTCAACTTCCACGGGATTCCGGTGCCGGCCTTGCTGGGGACGACCTTCGTGGCCTTCATGGCCTTCCTGTCCAGCATTTTCGGCGAAGAGATCTACACCTTCCTGGTCGCAGCCAGCGGCCTGACCGGTTTCATAGCCTGGGCCGGCATAGCCATCTCCCATTACCGTTTCCGCAGGGCCTTCCTCAGGCAAGGGCATCGTTTGAGCGAACTGCGTTACAGGGCCAAGCTCTTCCCCTTCGGTCCTTTGCTGGCCCTGATCCTGTGCATCCTGGTCATCATCGGCCAGGACCTGCACTCTTTCGCCGTCTGGGACTGGCGAGCCATCGGCATCACCTACATGTCCGTCCCCCTCTTTTTGATCCTCTTCCTGGCTTACAAGTTCAAGAACCACACCAAGCTCATCCCCCTGGACCAGGTGGATTTGAGCAGATCGCCCATCGAAGACCAAGCCAGCGATCAAGCCGCAAACCGGGCTGAGGAGGAGAGCCTGTCCGAGCTGAAAAGCAGGCTGGCTGCCGATAGACGATAGCGGTAACGCGGACAGGCAGCGAAAAGGGATTGAAATCCGAAAGGGGATCTTCAGCCGAGGAGGTCAAGCAAAAGGACGGCCTTAAACCACGGCTTCCTCATGGCCGGGAATCCGCAGGGTCCCGTCACAGGCGTCGATGGCCTCCTGGCCATGGGTGGAGATGAGGACCGTCGCCCCCTGGTCGGCGAACTCCCGCAAGACCTCCATGACCATGCGGCTGTTGGCGGCATCCAAGGACGATGTAGGTTCATCGGCCAGGATGATCGTCGGTTTCTTCAGCATGAGGCGGGCAAGGGCCACTCGCTGCTGCTCCCCGCCGGACAAGGTGTAGATCTTCTCTTTTTCCATTCCTTCCAGGCCCACGCGTTTCAAAACGTCCCGGCAGACGGAAGGATAATCCTTACGCGCCAAACCCTTGCGCATCTTCAGAGGGACTTCCAGATTCTGCCGGACGGTCCAGGAGTCGACCAGCCCATAATTCTGGAAAAGGAAACCGAGCGTGTCTTTGAAGAAGGCCCGGCGGTCTTGGGCGGACAGTTTCCCGCCTTCGCTCGTCTTCCCTGTCTTCCCAGTTTTCCCTGTCTTCCCAGCCTCTGCCGCCTTTCCTGCCTTCCCCTTCTTTCCTGCCTTCCCATCGACTCCGACTCCGGAATCGACTTCCAGAACCAGCTTGTCCCCATAGTAGAGGGTTCCCTGGTTGAAGTCTTCCAGGAGCCCTAGGCAATTGATCAAAGTCATCTTGCCGGCTCCCGAAGGCCCGGTCACGGCGGTCATCGAGCCGGAGGGGACGCTGAAAGACCAATCCCTCCATAAGACATGACGGCCAAAGCTCTTGCTGGCGTCCAAGACGGTGATGGCCGCTTTCTGCGCTTGAGAATCCGAACCATTCGTATTCGAATTATCCATGATGATTCCTCCGTTTCGCTGATGATATCCTCGATGATGTCTTTTGTCCTTGACGATGTCTTGAGTTTCCTGGCTCTAGCTTTCCCTGGTCCTAGCTTTCCTTGATCATGCTGGCATGGACCCGGCTCTCGAAGAAGTCGAGCATGCCGATGGTCATGCCGACTTGCAGGAGCAGGATCACAACGGCCAGAACCACGTTATCCGCCCCCTTCATATGGCCGATGAACGATGCGAAGACCAAGGCCGCCACGGTCACCAGCAGGCCCGTCACCATGATGGCCGCATGCCGGCGGCCAAAGGGATACCCATGGATCAGTTGGACGAAGTTCTGCTTCTTCTTCAGCTCGCAATAAGCGCTGACCAGGACCGCGATGGCCATCACGAAAACCGAAAGCCCCAGGATGACCCCCAGGATATCCATCAGCTGTTCTCTGCGGGAAAGCTGAATGGAATAGGCGACGATGTCGGCCGCATTGTTGATTCCGGCGAAGTCGCCGAGGATACCGGCCTTATCCAGCCGGGAGCTTAAGGCGTGGGGGTCGGTGAAGAGGATGCTGCTGCTTGAGGCATAGGAGATCAGTATCTCCGGGGCTATCAGGTGGGAGTTGACGTTCACCACCGCCGCCACAGGGTCTTTGAGGCTGGAAATCCGGCTCGTATTGTCGCTCTGCCCTTCAGCCGGCAGCCCCACCCCGGTTCCGTTATAGAGGAAATACGATTGCCCCGCCTTGGCGCGGACCAGAGGGATCTGCGGATCGCACCCTTTATTCTCTTTATTCTCGCCGGCGCCTTCCTCCGAAGTCTGACACCAATCTTTCAGATCAGCCCGGTAATTCTTCTTCAAAGCGTCCAGGCCGCCGGAAAATGTCTGAGGAACGATGAGGAGGACCTGATTACGACGGAAATCAGAGAAGGATATCTTTTTGCCCGTCAGGTCGTGGATGGGGTTCGTCTTCAGATAGGTGTCATTGATGAAAAGCGAGCGATAATTGCCCGAGTAATAGCTCCGTTCCCCCGTCCTGATGGCGTCCGGATTATTTTCCACATGAGAGACTGCCAGCAAGGCCTGTCCCCTGATCTCCAGTTCATCGGTCACCTGGCGGAAAGCCCGACCGTCTTGGAACATCTGCTTCTGCGGCAAAGCGGTGGAGATGCTGGTGGCGTAAAGGGGACCGGCTTTCCGCCAGGCCTGCAGTTCCTGGCTCGCCTGCTGGATGGCGTTGAGACGGACCAGGGAACCGGATAAAGCCCCGAAAATCAAAGCGACAATCACAATCTGGGTGGCGAAACCGACAGCGAAGTTGATTTCCGTGCTGTTTTGATTCTTCATCACGGGGACGATCCTGATCCCTCCAATGAAGATTCGGCTCAGAACCGCCATAGCCAGAAGGCCGACGGCCAGCAAGACCGCCCAAGTGATGATCAGAAGCGAAAGGAAACGCCAATATTGATGGAAATGATTGGCAACCCCCAAAAGCACGGTCAACGCCAGAAAGATGATTCCCATGGCTTTCCCGGAGAAAAGAAGCAGGTCACGAACTTCCTGGCCGACGATCCGTCCTTTACCGTATCCATGAAGCTCTTTCAGAGCGTACGCCTTCCTGTGCCTGGAGCAGGAAAAAGCCAGGGAAAGGATGATGGCCAGGAGCAGGGCGAGGATGAAGGCGCCGGAATTGCTTTCCGCCATGCCGAAAGCGAAGAAATTCGCGAAGCCGACCGCTGGCGGATATCCATCGTTTTCCGCCATGACCCCTTTCTCCGAAAGGGCTTGGAGAATCGCGGCCAATCGCCCGCCGCCCACGTTGGTTTTATACTCGCCGCGGATGTCCTGGAAAGTCAGGCTGGAAGCCAGACGGATCCTGTAGCTGCCGGAGAGGGAGGAGAAGGAAGGATACTCATAGGAACCGGCCCGGGCGAAAGCGGCCTGGTCACCGACGAAAACGTAAAGCTCATTGCTGTTGAAAGAGGAGGTCATGTTGGATTGGACCTTGTAGATATTGGCTCTCTGACTCCGAGCCACATCTTCCAAGGCTTTGAGGGCGACACCGCGTTTCGAGTCCACCTGGCTGATGTGGAAGGAGCTCTCCGTGCCAAACGGCTGGTTCTGATCCATGACGATGAAAGCCTGATAAGCGAAGAAAACACCGAAGATCAGGGCGATGACCCAGGTTATTTGAGAGATTCTATGCATCTGAAAAGATCCTTTTTCATGAGCAGGCAGGACGGGCGATGACCCAGTCCGCTTTCTTACACCCATCGTAACTCTCTAAGAAAGCGGGCTGACCCATCGCCTTTCTTGCTGACGGACAGCGCCTTATGCTCCTATCAGAATCAAAAGGAAACCGATCCCACCGTATCGGCGCAGGACAACGCTCTCATTCATAAGCTGGCTATGCAGTCAGCGCAGGAAATCCATCAGATCATTGACATCATCGACGATGACAAGCCTTTACCTTTAAAAGAGTCGGTTGCCGATACCGGGCAGGCCGCAAACGCAGCCAGACGATATGGCAAGGAAACGATCCGGAAATTCCTCGAGGCTGAAGATCTCAAGGCGCAGACGATAGGGTAATGCGTCTGACGATTTATTTCCCTGTGAAGGGAAACCGTACACAGCCTCAGGAATCCTCGCACCCTGCCTCCTTAAAAGGTCACGCCACAGTCAAATAGTCAAACGGAAGCCAGATCAGGATTATTCCAATCCGTGATATAGGCGGCCACAGGACCGTGCTCGTATTCCTCCAAACGCCAGCGGACGGATCCATCCGGCAGATCCAGGCTGGAGAGCTTGACCCAGAAGGCGTTACGCATGGAAACCAGGGAAGCGAAATCCGGATAGATGGTCGTCATTCCCAGGACGGTTTGCAAGGTCTGATTGATCCAAGCCCCGTGGGAGAAAATGAAAAGATCGGTGTCCTTGCCAGCCTGATAGGCCCAGTCATTGATGGCCGCCAATCCCCGCAGGCCGACCGCTTCCTTGGTCTCCGCCCCATGACGAAGCTCCCCGCCTTCGAACCGCTGCCAGGAGGCGAAGTCGTCGGGGAATTGCTCCCGGACCTCGCTCATGGACATGCCTTCCCAGTCGCCGAAATTGCGCTCGGCCACACGAGCGTCGATGTGAACGTCCAGGCCAAGCGGGTCCGCGAAAGTATGGGCTGTCTCCTGGGCGCGGCTGAGGGTGGAGGTCAGAACGATCTGGCGACGTTGGGAACCCTGGCTTTGCCCAAGACCTCCTTGAGCCGTAGAAGACGAAGCAGAGGAAGCCGGCGACGGAGCGGAAGCGAAGGACTCGACCCTCTCCCCATCCCCGTTGATGGCGACGTTGCTTTGCGCGCCGAAGTCCACCGTATTGCCGGCCTGAACATCAAAAGTGTTGTCTCCGTTGGAGCCCACATACAAGCGGGTCAACTCGGCGGCTGTCTGCTTCACCTGCCAGCGCCCGATCTCGTTCAGAGGGATGTCGATCTGCCCCTGAAAACGATGCTGGGCGTTATAGGAGGTCTGACCATGCCGGACCAGGAAAATGGAATGGACGTGTTCGCGCGTGTCTGTCATTTCGCTGCGCCTTCTGATCCTTGGTCCGCTTCCGCGGCCTCGTTTGGGGCTGGGCTCTCAGGCAGTTGGAGGTCGATGCGAGGGCAATCCTTCCACAGGCGGTCCAAATCATAGAAGGCGCGGGATTCGCGGTCCATCACATGGATGACGAAGTCCCCGTAATCCTGCAGGACCCACTGGCCTTCGCTGACGCCTTCGCGTTCACGGGGGTCACGGCCCAGTTTGACGTGCATGTCCTTCTCGATCTCTTCGGCTATGGCCAGAACCTGACGGGGGTTGTCTCCGGTGACGAGGAGGAAGATGTCGGTGATAGCCAATGGCTCGGTCACATCGAAGGCGACGATGTCCTCGCCTTTCATACGGTCAGCCGCGGCCGTGGCGATGCGGACGGCGTCGATGGAATCCTGAACTGCTGGCATGAAGTCTCCTTTATTGTGTTCCGTTCTGTTTCGTTCTGCTTACTCGTTACTCGGCCTGGAGCCGCGAGAGCGGTTGTCCGTGCGGTCATCCATGAAATCACCCTCGGAATCATCCGTGGAATCGTCGGACCTGGCTCCCGTCCGCTCCCAAGCCGGCTTCCACTCCTCCACCATGCGCTGGGAATTCTCAGAGTAGACCATGGCGTTGTCAGGCACGTCGTGCCGGATGACGCTGCCGGCGCCGGAAGTGACGTTGTCTCCCACGGTCACCGGGGCCACCAGCATGTTGCCGGCGCCGATATGGACGTTCGACCCGATTTCCGTCCGGTTCTTGTGAACCCCGTCATAATTGGCCGTGATGGTGCCTCCGCCGATGTTGGTGTGGTCATGGATATGGGCGTCGCCCACGTAGCTCAGATGGGGGACCTTAGTTCCCTTGTCGATGGTGGCCTTCTTCATTTCCACGTAAGCTCCGGCCTTGGTCTCTTCGCCCAGATGGTTGCCGGGGCGCAGATAAGTCCAAGGACCGATGGTGGCCTTGCGACCGATGTGGGAGCTCTCCACCCGGGACCTTTCCACGTGGGCCTCCCCCTCGACTTCGGCATCGATCAAAGTGGTGTCGGGCCCGATGACCGCATGGGCGCCAACCTTGGTCTTTCCTTGCAGGTAGGAACCGGGCAGGATGACGGAGTCAGGCTCAATGGTTACCTCGTCATCGATCCAGGTGGTGTCCGGGTCTTGGATGGTGACCCCGGCCCGCATCCACTCCTCGCAAACACGCACGTTATGGGCCTTCAGCAGGCGGGCCAGCTGGACCCGATCGTTCACGCCCTCCACGGCCAGGTAGTCAGGGGCTTGGAAGACCCCCACGTGACCGATGTGGCGGGCGGTTTCCAAGGCGTCAGTCAGGTAGAACTCCCCTTGTGCGTTATCTGTCGTCAAGCCGGCGATGGCCTGGGAAAGGATCTTGGCGTCGAAGGCGTAGACGGAGGTGTTCACCTCGTGCACGGCAAGTTCGCTGGCATTGGCGTCCTTCTGTTCGACGATGCGCAAAAGGTTGCCGTCGGGATCACGGATGATACGGCCATAGCCGAAAGGATTCTCCAGACTGGTGGTCAGGACGGTCGCCGCATCCCCGTTGGACTCATGCGCTTCCAGAAGCTGGCTCAGAGTGGCGGTATCCAACAGGGGCATGTCGGAGGCGGCGATGAGGACGGTCCCTTGGAAAGCGTTGCGCTTCTCCAGTTCGAAGACGGCGCACTGGACGGCCCGGCCTGTTCCTGAGATCTCATCTTGGTTGACGATGATTGCATCGTCCTGATAGCTGGAAGCGGCTTCGGCCACCCGCTGGGCCTGATAACGGACCACGACCGCCTCGGATTGGGGATGGAGCTGGGAAACGCTGGCCATCACCCTTTGCAGGAAGGTCTTTCCGGCGAATTCATGCAGCACTTTAGGGGTGTCCGACTTCATCCGGGTTCCTTCTCCCGCCGCGAGGATGATCGCGCAATCCAACTTTGCCATGGGGTTTCTCCTTTCCGCGATGCCGAAAGCATTCGCGATGCCATTCCCTGACCTGTTCCGGTCTCTTCCGACCTTCGTCAATCTTACTTCACTCAGTTCATATCCGGCTCGACGCGGTCGCGCCTACGCCTGATTGTCGCCTTGTCTTCCTTCGTTCTCCGTCCCCCCCTAGCTTTTCTTTGTCTTCCTCGGTTCCCTTGGACCCCTTAGTTTCCTCTGGCTTCTTTCCTGCGCGGTTCCATCCCGCGTGATTCTTTTCCGCAAGGTGTCATCCCGCGAGTTCCTTCGGAAGAAAACCGAAAGAGGAAAGAAGGGGCTGCAAAAAGAAAATGCGCAGCCGCCACCGACTACGCAAATCCTTGGGGTTCCTCCACCTGGACTCGAACCAAGACTAAGGGTTCCAAAGACCCGTGTGCTGCCATTACACCATGGAGGAATTGAGCGCTTGCGCACTCAAGTCTCTATTATGGCATACCCCGTTTACTTTCACGGCTCGAACACGTGTCTTCAGCGGATGTTGTAGGGGGGGCGCTTATCTGCGGATACTTTCTGATTATTTGCAGACGCTGCGAGGGTAGGCCAAAGGAATCTCGTCGCCGTGATACTTGGGATAATTGGCGAAGAGTTCGGCCACGGAGCCATCGTTGAAAATGGCCTTCATGGCACCTGCCAAGAGGGGGGCGATGGACAAGACGGTCAAGCCGTCCCACCGCTTCTCTTCCGGGATGGGGACCGTGTCGGTCAAGACCACTTCGCAGGCGCCGCAGTTCTTCAGACGTTCCACGGCGGGATTGGACAGGACCCCATGCGTGGCCACGACGATGACCGACTTCGCCCCGGCTTCCAAGACGATCTTGGTCGCCTCGGCGATGGTGCCGCCGGTGTCGATCAGGTCATCCACCAGGACGCAATCCTTGCCGGCCACGTCGCCCACGACTCGGTTGGCGACCGTATGGTTGGGCCGGGTGATGTCGCGGGTCTTATGGACGAAGGCCAGGGGGCAGCCACCCAAACGCTGGGACCACTGTTCGGCCACCTTGATGCGACCGGCGTCGGGGGACACGACGGCGACGTTGTCCAGAGGGACGCGGGTGCGCACGTATTCGACCAAGACCGGCATGGCCTGCAGGTGGTCGACCGGGCCATCGAAGAAGCCTTGGGATTGCGCGGCGTGAAGGTCCACGGACATCACGCGGTCGGCCCCGGCGGTTTTGAAAAGATCGAAGATGAGACGGCAGGTGATGGGTTCGCGACCGCGGTGCTTCTTATCTTGGCGAGCGTATCCGAGCATGGGGCAGACGGCGGTGATGGATCGGGCGGACGCCCGCTTGAGGGCGTCGATCATGATGAGCTGTTCCATGATCCACTTGTTGATGGGATCGGTGTGGCTTTGCATGACGAAGACGTCCGCCCCTCGCACCGACTCCGTGTAGCGGACGTACATTTCCCCGTTCGCGAAATCATAGGCAGTGGTTTCCAAAACATCAACACCCAAATACTTTGCTACGTCCTGAGCGAGCTTGGGGTTGGCCCTGCCTGTGACCAAAATGAGATTTTTGTCTGGACTACCTTCGAGAACTGTGCTCACCATGTCTCCAAATTTATTGCCGAGCTTGGAACTCTTTCATGATAACAGGCAGAGGTCACAAGGTTCCCCTCTGCGTTGCGGTTCTTAAGACCGGTAAAGACCATGCTTTCCAATGTATTGGACCACCCCGTCCGGAACCAGGTACCAGACCGGTTCCCCGTTTTTAGCCCGTTGCCGAATGTCGGTGGACGAGATGGACAGGGCGGGGATTTCCATCAGATCCACCGCCGCCTGGGGCACGCCCGTGTCCTCCAAGTCGATCGTGTATCCCGGACGGGAGACGCCGACGAAATGGGCCAGGTCCCACATCTTGTCCGCGTCCTTCCATTTCATGATTTCGGCCAAGGCGTCGGCCCCGGTAATGAAGAAGAGGTCGGCCTGGGGGCGGATCCGCCGGATGTCCCGCAAGGTGTCGATGGTGTAAGTGACGCCGGGGCGGTCGATATCGACCCGGGAGACCACGAATTGCGGGTTGGAGGCCGTGGCGATGACGGTCATGAGATAACGGTCTTCGGCATTGGTCACGTCCGCGTTCAATTTGAAGATCGGTCTGCCGGTGGGGACGAAGATGACCTCGTCCAAGTCGTAGACCCAGGCCACTTCCGAGGCGGCAACCAAGTGTCCGTTGTGGATGGGGTCGAAGGTCCCGCCCATGATCCCCACGCGGGGGACTTCATGGTTGTTCCCCCGGGCCGATAAACGCCGCCGGTGCCTGACGCCGAGCACCTCGCTCAGATCGGACATGCTCCTTTGCGCGTAGCTCACCGGTTGTTGAAAATCCTCTGTAGCCCTCACCATGGTCCTTTTTTGCCTTTCGCCTTCCTTCGACTGTGTTCGGCGGCCTTACGTCTTACCTTACCGGTCTTTGTCCACATTTTTCCCTTGCTGGGCGGCGGCCTCATCCTGAGGGGCCGACTCCTCTTCCTGGGCCTTGGCCAAGACCTCCCCCGCCATTCCTTGTTCTTGGGAATCCAGGTATTCCTGGGCATCGGATTCGATTTTGTCCATATCGTCCTGCCACTCCTTTTCCACGTAACTCTTGATCTCCTCGTAGGTGGGCAGGAGGAAGTCGGGTTGGTAGGCTTTGCGCACGTGAGCCACGTATTGGCTGATCTCCTTCAGCAGACCGGCCATGCGGTCGGCATCGGAGTTTTTCTCCCCTTGGCGGAAAAGGTCGATGCAGGATTCCACCGAAGCGATGTCCGCGGAGACTGCGGCCAGCTCTTCTTCCGGTATGTCCCGCACATCCTTGGATTCCCCCTGGGGCCAGCCGAGCAGAACGGCGTCGGCATACTCCAAAGCCGCCCGCTCATTGACCGTGGGCAGCTGGTCTTCGATGGTCACCACGAAGATGTAACGGACGGTGCTGAGCCTTTCGGACACGATCCTCAGCCAGGTCCGCGGGCGCACCCGCTCTGATTGTTCTATGTCTTTCGCCGCGTATGCCATGATGCCTCCGCTCCTTTCGTCATTTCCGATTGCTGGCGGACTTCCGCCCACCCCTGTCCGTCTGCGCATTCACCCGGGATGAGTCCAATAGCTCCCGCGCATGGTCCAAGGATGTCTCCGTGGCCGTGCCGGAAAGCATGCGGGCTATCTCTTCGACCCTGGCCTCGCCTTCCACCGGTTTCACCACGGTTTCCACGGTGTCCGTATTCTCCGAGTCAAAGGCGGGGCCGCCTTGTTTGACGACCACATATTGCCTATCCGCCCAGGAAGCGACCTGAGCCAGATGAGTGACCACAATCACCTGAGCGTCCTGGGAAAGCAGGGCCAGACGTTTGCCCAATTCGACGGCGCTCTTACCTCCGACCCCGGCGTCAATCTCGTCGAAAATGAGGGTCGGTCTATAGCTCGCCTGGCCCTCTCTCTTCCCTACCCCTTGGTTGGGCCTATTCATCTCGAAGGCGACCAATTCCAAGGCCAGCATCAGCCGGCTTAATTCGCCGCCGGAAGCGCTTTTCCCCATGGGAAGCCTGGGCGAGCCGGGGAAGGGAGTGAAGAGGAAGGAGATGCGGTCGCTCCCCCAGGGGTTCAGCTCATCCACATGCTCCACCAGAATATCCAGGCGGGAGCCGGCCATGGCCAGGGAAGCCAGCTCCTGGTTTACCCTGTCGGACAGGACCGCAGCCGCCTGCGAACGTCGGGAGGAAAGGCTCTTCGCCTTCTTGACCGCGTCCACGACCAAGTCCTTCCTTTGCTTTCTCAGCTCGTCGATATGCTCGGGAGACGCGTCCAGGTCCTCCAAATCAAATTCGGCCTGCTGTTTCCAAGCCAGGACGTCATCGATTTTCGGCCCCCACCGTCGGGTCAACTCCTCCAAATCATGGATCCGACCGTTGATTCCATCCAGTTCTTCCGGACTGCCTTCGTCCGCGACCTGGCTGGAGAGGGAAAGAATGATTTCCTGCACGCTTTCCAAGGCTGAATTCAAATCGGAAATCTGGTTGACGAACAGGTCCCGGGCGGCGGAGCTTTCCAGGATGCGTACAGCCTGCTCCAAGAGGTCCGCCGCGCTGGCTTGGTCTCCCCCTTCCTGGGATGAGTCCAGAGCCATCAAAGCCCTTTGAATCGCTTGGGAGATATCAGCCGCGCTTTCAATCCGGGTGCGCTGCTCACGCAAAGCATCGTCTTCGCCGCGTTGGGGGCCGATCTTGTCGATGCGGTCGATGGATTCCCGCAGATAATCCGCCTGGGCTTGGATTTGCGACTGCTCTTGAACCAGGTGTTCCAGCTTCTCGTCAGCCTTCCTTACCGCCTGGTAAGCGGTTTGATAATCCGCCAATTCCTGGTCGTCGCCGCAGCACCGGTCCAAAAAAGCGCGCTGATGGGCGGGCGAAGCCAGTTTGAGCTGCTCGGCCTGCCCGTGGATGGTCACGGTGAAGGAGCTCAGTTGCCCCAGCAAGGACCGCGGGACCGTTTTCCCATTGGCATAACAGCGGGAACGGCCTTGGGCGGGGACTGTCCGAGAGACGAAGAGCTCCCCCTCATCGCAGGGAGAACCGGCTCGGGCGGCCAGAGATTGGACGTCTTCTTCTCCGGCTACATCGAAAATCCCTTGTACCCAGGCATGGTCCGCGCCGGGAGCCACGCGCTGGGATTGGGCGTCAGAGCCGGATAAAAGCTGGATGGCGCTCAAAAGCATGGACTTTCCAGCCCCCGTCTCCCCGGTGATGGCTGTCATGCCGGGTTGAGGACGGAGGACGGCCTGATGAATCGGCCCTAAGGATTGAATCTCCAATTCTTCTAGCATTCATCCTCCTTCCCAGTGGCGAAGGTCCGACGATAATCCCGGCGAGGGGTCATCTCGCTCAAAGCGTCCACGATGGCCTGATTATGGGCTTGGTCGTTCTCACTTCCGTTTTCGGCCATCTTCCTTTCCTCGGAGGTCTTCCCCCTGGAATCCAGGTTCTTGGAATCCAGACGCTTTTGGGCTTGCTCATGCCAGCCGACCACGGGAAGGTTGAATTTCGTCACCAACCGGTCGGTGAAACGAGCGTCGGACAAGCGGGCCAGGTGCAAGGTGTCCTTCGACTGGCGGACGACCACCCTCGAACCGACCGGAACCGGATGGGCCCGCCTGCCATCACAGGTGATGACGGCGTCATCCTGCCGGGTTTCCAAGACGGAGATTCCGAAGGTCGATTCGGATCCGATGATCAGAGGCCGGGTGAACAGGGCATGGGCGGCGATGGGAATCATTTCCAAAGCCTTCACCCCTGGCCACACGATCGGGCCTCCGGCGGAGAAAGCGTAAGCCGTCGAGCCGGTCGGAGTGGAGACGATAAGGCCATCGCATCCGAAAGAGCTGACGGCGACATCATCCACGGTGACCCCCACCTGGATCATCGGGCTATGAGGGCCGTGATAAATCACCATATCGTTCAAAGCCCAGTCCTTCAAAGGCTCCGACTGGTCCGGCTCCCATAGCTCCACATCGGCGATCATACGGTCGTCGATGGTGTAATCCTTTTCGGCGATCCGTTTCATGGCGGTTTCGATTTCGAAGCTTTCGAACTCAGCCAAAAAGCCCACATGGCCCAGATTGATACCGATCACGGGGACATCCGTCCCCTTGACCAGCTCCACCGCCTTGAGGATGGTCCCGTCTCCCCCCAGGACCACGACGATCTCCGTTGTCTCATCCACCGTAGGAACCCCCTGCCCGAAAGAATACAGGGTATCGCTGGCCTGCACCTGCACGCGGAAGCCATACGAGCGCAGGGCCTCCACCACCTGGCTGACGATGGGCGAGGACAGGGCAAAACGCTGGTGGGTGACGACTATCGCCGATCGTGCTTTTGTCATTGGCCCTCCTTTACCGCCGATGAATCTGACTTATCCTTTACCGCTCAGTTTAGACGGGAGAATGTATGAGTAGACCCCGACGCCGGTCAGGCATGTTATTCACAGCTTTCCGCAAGCCGCTTTGACTTATCCACAAGCCTTCTTCGCCGGAAATCACGAGACCATCATCTGGTCAGCCAGAGGAGGAATTCCTCGTTTCCATGAGTGCCGGTGATGGGAGAAGGACGGCAGGAACGCACTTGAAAACCATTCTCTCCAGCGCAGGTGATGACCCTCTCGACCGCTTTCTCCCGAAGGAGGTCGTCCGTGACGATCCCACCCTTGCCGAGGTTCCCCTTGCCCACTTCGAACTGGGGCTTGACCAAAAGGATGGCTGTGAAAGTCCGCCCGGGATTCGCTTGGAGGAAGGCTTGGGCAAGGCCGGCCAAAGGCGGGATGATGAAGGTCAGGGAGATGAAGGAGACGTCGGAAACCGCGTAAGAAGGCAGGAAGGGCAGGTCCTGGGCGGCCACCTGGCGGAAGTTGACGCCACTGAGATCGGTCACCCGCTGGTCCTGAGAGACCCGGGGATCCAGCTGCCCATGCCCCACATCCAAGGCAATCACCCGCCTGGCCCCTTTCTCCAGAAGGACTTGAGTGAAACCGCCGGTGGAGGCGCCTATATCGAGGCAATCCAAGCCTTGAGGAAGAATCAGTCCTTCGGGTTGGAAGGCGTCAAAGGCACCAAGGAGTTTCCATGCCCCGCGGGAAACGTATTCCTTCCCTTTATACAGGACTTGGAGGCGATCTTCGGGGCCGATGAGCCGTGAGGCCTTGCCGGCGGGAAGGTGGTTGACGAAGACATCCCCGCGGGAGATTAATTCCTGGGCTTTGGTGCGGGAAGGGGCCAGGCCCTGTTCCACCAAGGCCCGGTCTAACCTGATCTGACTGGTATAGTCGGTCTTCATGGGATGAGGCTTACGAAGCCTGGCTGTTCAACTGATCCTGAAGGGTTTCCAATGCCTCCTGATAGTCGGCGATCACACGGGAGAAATCGGCGTCGGCCGGCTTGTTCAAAGAGGGAAAATGTGAGTAGAGGGATGGCTCCTGGTCTTGCCCGGATCTGGCTTCCGGGCCGGAAAGCCCGACTTCTTCCAGTCGATTCTTCCGTTCGTCGGCCGGTGAGGGACTCATCTGGGACATCGTCATGTCCTCCTTCCTATCGGATTTCGATTGAGCCACGTTTAGTCCACCTCTAGTGGAGTTTCGCCGCGAAAGCGGGAAGATGGAAATCGGTCGGATCCAAACCGGAATCCAGCGCATGCCAGGCGGCGGAAGCGGCGGCGCGCAAGGCGTCGAGGGAATCAAGTTCCTTGGCCGGCTCATTCCCCGATTCCTTCGCCGGGGACCCGGATTCAACCACGTGCAGCCGGGCCGGGATCGTTGGGGATTCGGAATCCACCCAAGCCTTAGCCTGCCGGCAGGTGAAAAGGAGGCGGCCGTTCCCGCGGCTGACCCTCACTTCGGGCTGCGGGTCATTCAAACCCTCCAGATCGGCGCAGACGAAGACCGGGCGGTTGATGGGCGCGGCCAGGATGATCTGTCTCGGATCGGCGACCCCGGTCAGGACGACGGCCCCGTCATAACCGCCGCGGTTGGCAGCCTCGATATCGGTGTCCAACCTGTCCCCCACAGGCAGGCAGATCTGGCGGTCCAAGGGCCTGTCGGTGTCGCTGAACATGGTCAAAGCGATGTCATACATGAAAGGCTCCGGCTTGCCTGCGGACGCTTCCGGCTCTTTGCCGCTGGCCGCGATGACCGGTAAAAGCATGGCCCCATTCCCGGGGGCGATTCCACCTTCCCTGGGGATGGTCAGATCCCGGTTGGTCGCGAAATAGCGGGCCCCGCTCTGGATGGCGTACGTCGCTTGGGAAAGCTCCTGCCAGGAGATGGTCGGATACCATGACTGGATCACCGCTTGAGGGTGGTCGGCGGCTAGGTCGGTCACTTTGAAGCCGACCTTCTCCAGCTCATCCCTGAGATGCTTGGCCCCGATGACCAGAACGGTGGACCCCGGCTCCAACGCCTCCTCCATCATATGGGCGGAGACGATAGCGGAGGTGATTACGTCGGAATCCTCCAATTCCAGCCCGAAAGAGCGGATTTGATCGGCCACGACCGAGGGGAAGCGGGAAGGGTTGTTGGTCGTATAGGCAATCTTCATCCCTAGATCTTTGGCCTGGTCGATGCCGGCGGCCGCGTTTTCCACAGGGTCGGCCCCCCGGTAAACCACTCCGTCCAAGTCGAGCAAAGCCAGCTGATAGGCCTGGCTGAGGGGGCGCTCGCTTCCGTGAATGATGCCCGGTCCGGTGAATTCTTCCTCAGCCATGATCACTCCTTCATAGATGTATGTTGCCCTGTCGGATCTTGTCGCCTTTTTAGCTCTCGGGGCTTGAGGCGGTCTGCTCCTGGCCCTGTTCCTGATTGTTGACCTCGGTCTCAGGTCCGGCTTCGGGCTCAGGCTCGGGCTCATCATCCTCATCATGATGGGCGTAGAAGTCCTCAGGATCGATACCCATGCCCCGGAGCATGTCGTCGGTGATGCTCTCCATATCGTTGTCGACGACGTCCTCTTCGGGAACCTCGTCATTCTCATCGTCGGCGTATCTGGCCTCCAAACTGTCCAGCAGGGGTTCCAATGCCATCGCCGCTTCCTCATCGCCGGCCTCTTCGTTGAAATACTGCTCCGCCTGGACGGCCCGCATCCGATAAGCGCCGCCGACTCCCTGCGCATGGGCCAAAGTGTGGGCGACCTTGATGGCCTCGTCGTACTTGCCCAAATCGGCCAGAGCCCCGGCGTAGACCAGGAAAAGCTCGGCCTTGGATTCCCCTTGCAGGTAACGGGCGTCTTCGGAGGTCGCGATTTCGATGGCCTTCTTGGGATTGCCCAAACCACGCTCGCAATCGGCCATGAAAGGCAGATAGTCCCCGTACCCATTCATACGGAAGGCGGTGCGGAATTCGCGCAAAGCCAGACGGTAGTCACCCATGCGATAGGCGATGAGGGCCAGGGTCTCCCGGGTCATGTCGATGCGGGAAGCCTGCTTGGCGATCCACTTGGCATGGTCCAAGGCGGCTTCGGGGTCGGATTCCTCCAGAGCGAAAGCGGCCAGCATATGCAGACCGATGTTCTCCGCATGCTCCTTGCTCAGCCCGCGCAGACGCTCCTTCTCCTCCTTGGAAAGCATGGACCACTCCATGCCGGCGGGCATCTTGGGCTCTCCGGGGCGACGGTCGGTATAAGGGTTCTGGGAAGGATAGGAGACGGTCCCGTCGGAATTGCGACGGCCGTTGTCATAGTTGGACGAAGATTGACGGCCTTGGTGATTGCCCCGTTCGCGCTTGTCGAAAGGACGGCCGGGACGGGCCTCGTAATGGTTGCCGCGACGCTCGGCCCGGCGGTCATCCCTGCGGTCGCCGTCGCGACGGTCATCGAAACGATTGCCACGCCGGCCGTCGCGCCGATCCCCGTAGCCCCGACGGCCCTCGTCGTCATGGCGGCGAGGACGGAAGCCCCTGTCCGAGCGGTCATAACGGTCCGAACGGTCGGAACGGTCACGATCATAACGGTTTTTATGGTCGTTATGGTCATACCGCTTGAACCCGCGCTGCCCGCCTTTGCCGAAATGATCGGTATGATTGGAATGGTCGGAGTGCCCAAAATGGCCATAGTGGCCGTGACCGCCGCCATTGCCCCCTTGGCCGGGTCGGCCGGACCGGTTCCCTCCGTGGAATCCTCCCCGAGAGTTCCCTCCACGATTACCCGAACGGTTGCCGCCACGGGATCCAGAATGATTTTCTGCCATACCTTAAGCCTCCACGACTCCTAAAGTCCTCTTACCCCGACGGATAAGAGCGAAACGATGATGAAGGAAGTCCTCTTCCTTCAGTTCCTGATTGATATCGGTCACACGCTGATTATTGAGGTAAAGCCCACCGGAAGTGATGGCCTTGCGCGCTTCCGACAAGGATTTGAAAAGCCCGGCCTTGACCGACGCCTCCATGACCCGTTCCCCGATCTGAGCAGGCACGAAGACCCTCTGCCCCTTGTCATCGGCCACCTTGATCCCATCCAAAGCGGATTCCAGGGTCTGTTCGTCGATGGACTCCAAAGTCACGTCACCGCGTCCGAAAAGGGCGGCGGCCGCGTCGATGGCGGCCTGGGCGGCCTCGTCCCCATGTACGAAGGAGGTGACTTCCCAAGCCAAGACCTTCTGCGCCTCGCGGGCTCCGGGTTTGGTTTCCACTTGCGAAGCCAAACGCTTGATCTCCTCTTTCGGCAGGAAGGTGAAGTACTTCAAGAGCTTCACCACCTGGTCATCAGGCTGGTTGAACCAGAACTGGTAGAAACGATAAGGAGAAAGCATGGTCGGGTCGAGCCAGATGGCCCCGCCTTCGGATTTGCCGAACTTCTTGCCTTGGGAATCGGTGATGATCGGAGTGGTCATGACGTTCACCGCGGTCCCCCGAACCTTGCGGATCAGGTCCAAGCCGGAGGTCAGGTTGCCCCATTGGTCGGCTCCACCGGTCTGCAAGGTCACCCCGTATTCGTCGAACAGATGCAGGTAATCATTGCCCTGCAGAACCTGGTAGGAGAACTCGGTGAAGGAGATCCCTTCCTCGGAATTGAGACGGCGGGCCACCACGTCCTTGGCCAGCATGGTCCCGAGGCGGAAGTTCTTGCCGACGTCCCGCAGGAAGTCGATCACGGACATGGATTCGGTCCAGTCCAGGTTGTTGACGAAACGGACCGGATTGTTCCCTTCGGCGTCCAGGAAACGACCAACCTGGGCCTTGAGACGCTGGGACCATTGGAAAACGACGTCTTTGGGATTGAGCACCCGCTCCCCTGATTGGCGGGGATCCCCGATGAGGCCGGTCGCGCCGCCGATGACGGCGATGGGATGATGCCCGGCTTCCTGCAGGTGCCTCATGAGCAGGAGTTGGACCAGGTTGCCGATATGCAAGGAAGCCGCGGTGGGGTCGAAACCGGCGTAAAAGGTGATGGGGTCCCCGTTGAGGGCAGCCGCCAGTCGTTCGCGGTCGGTCGACTGATTCACCAGTCCCCGCCACTCGATTTCGTCAAGGACCGAGTCAAAGCCCGCTTCCTTGAAATTCCTCACCTGAACCATCGCGGGTAGCCTCCATTCGGTATGAATTCCACGTATCACGAGCCAACATAAGCCGTTTTCCAGCAGACACTTTTCATTTGCGGGCACAAGCGTACATACGCATACCCTCTCAGTTTGCCAAAGCATGAAGACAGGCCGCCCGCTCAAGCCGGTGGGGAAAAACCAGGCTGCGCACAGGCGTCAGGGGTGGCAGGAGTAAGATGGGGATTGCTTCTCGTGATGGTTCCACAGGCGCAGGACCGCGGCGGAGCCATCCAGCTGTTTTCAAAGGAGAAATCATGAGAGTCGAAGATATGACCACCATCGGAGCCATTGGGTCAGGGACCATGGGGCACGCCATCGCCTTGGAATTCGCCGTTCACGGCTACCAGGTCCATCTGGTCGACCAGTCGGACCGGCTTCTGGACCACGGGCTGGACCTGATCCGGGCGGACGCCTCGGAATTCGCCTCCCATGGGCTTTTGAAAGAGGGCGAAGGCGTGGACGACGTGCTCTCCCGCGTCAGCCCCTTCACCGATTACCACCAGGCCTTGGCCGGGGTCGGTTACGTGACTGAATCCGTGGCAGAGAACATGGACGTCAAGCATGAGGTCTGGCTCAAGGCGGAAGAGACCGCACCCACCGACGCCATCTTCGCCACCAACACGTCCGGTTTGAGCCCGACGAAGATCGCGTCCGCCCTCGCCCACCCCGAGCGTTTCCTGGTGGCCCATTACTGGAATCCCGCCCATCTCATGCCTTTGGTCGAAGTGGTCCCGGGCGAGAAGACTTCGCTCGAGGCCGTTGACGCCACGCTGGACCTTTTGAAGGCCATCGGCAAGAAACCGGCCCGGTTGAACAAGGAGTCCCTAGGGTTCGTAGGCAACCGCATTCAGATGGCCGTCCTGCGGGAGGCCTTCCACATCGTGGAGGAGGGCGTCGCCTCAGCCGAGGACGTGGACGCCATCGTCAAATACTCCCTTGGCCGCCGCTGGAGCATCCTCGGCCGCATTGCCAGCGCCGATCTGGGCGGACTGGACGTCTTCGCCGCCATCAGCTCCTACCTGTTCAAGGACATGGACAACGGCGTAGACACCCCTGCCCTCCTAGCCGAAAAAGTCAAGGAAGGGCATCTGGGGAACAAGACCGGACAAGGCTTCTACGCCTGGTCCGGCCAGGAAGGGGCTGAGACCGTGGCCCGCCGGGACGAAGAACTGATGGAGGCCTTGGTCCGCGATTCCCAGGAGTCACAGAAGGAATCACAAGCGGCTGAGGACTGAAAGGCAGGCCGTTCAGGCTAGGCTCGAGGGTCTGCTGGAGACGGATAATCTGACGGTGATTGGGAATCTAATGGAGACGAGAATGGAGGGCATGGCGGAGGCTGCGACGGAAGGCGGAAGGCCGGTCCGTCGCAGTCGCTGCAAGCGAAAGAGGACAAGTCCTTCAAGGCATGGGCCGCCTCGTCCATCTGTTCCTTCACCCGGGCAGGAGCTGTGCCCCCTTGGCCTTGCCGGGCCGCGACCGAGCCTTGGACGGTGAGAATCGTCTTCACTTGAGGGGCCAGATCCGCCGGAAGGAAGCCGGAGAAAATCCGCGCATAGTCGTCATCCGTCAGGTCCCACAGCTCGACCCCTCTTTTCTCAGCCGTCTTCACGCAAGTCCCCGAAAGGGCGTGCGCCTGGCGGAAGGGGATTCCCTGCTTGACCAGCCATTCGGCTATGTCGGTGGCCAAGGCGAAACCGGTCGGGGCCTCCCCATCCATCCGCCGATAGTCCAGCCTCATGGTGGCCACCATGCCGGTGAAGGCCGGCAGGAGGACTTCCATGGTGTCCACCTGGTCGAAAACGGCCTCTTTGTCCTCCTGCAAATCCCGGGCATAAGCCGTGGGCAGGCCCTTCAAAGTGGCCAAAAGACCGGTCAGGTCCCCAATGAGCCGACCAGCCTTGCCGCGGGCGAGTTCGGCTATGTCCGGATTCTTCTTCTGGGGCATGATGGACGATCCGGTGGAATAGGAATCATCCAAAGTGACGAAAGCGAACTCCTGGCTGTTCCAGATGATGATCTCTTCGGCGAACCGGGACAGGTCGACCCCGATCATGGCGGCGACGAAAGAAAACTCCGCCACCAGGTCCCGGGAGGAAGTCCCGTCGATGGAGTTCTCGACCACCCGGGAGAAGCCCAGCTCAGCCGCCACCGCCTGGGGATCCAGACCCAGGGTGTTTCCGGCCAAGGCCCCGGACCCGTAGGGAGAGGCGTCCGCCCGTCCATCCCAGTCAGCCAGGCGACCGATGTCCCGGATCAGGGGCCAGGCATGGGCCATGAGTTGATGGGCGACCAGGACCGGCTGGGCGTGCTGCATATGGGTCCGCCCGGGCATGACCGCCTGGCCTGCCCGGCGGGATTGGTCCATGATCGCCTCGATCAAACACAGCAGCTGGGCGGCTATGGTCCTGGCATGGCGACGCAGCCACATGCGGATCAGGGTGGCTATTTGGTCGTTGCGGGAACGGCCTGCCCGGAGCTTCCCGCCCAGCTCCTCGCCGACAAGGAGCAAGAGGCCCCTCTCCAAAGCGGTGGCCTCGTCCTCGTCCCCCTCATCAGGCCGGAAGGCCCCGGAATCGACCAGATCCTGCAGCCGATCCAAGGCCTTTTCCATCCGTTCGAGCTCCGAAGGCGTGAGCAAGCCGACGGCGGCCAAAGCGCGAGCATGGGCCCGGGAGCCGGCGATGTCGTCATCGGCCAAACGCCAATCGAACTGGGTGGATTTGCTCAAAGCGGACAAGGCTTCGGAAGGGCCGGATGCGAACCGTCCTCCCCACAAGGCCAGATGGTCGTCCTGTCCTGCTTCTTTCCCAGAGCGGTCCTGCGAGGCTGAAGCTGAGTCCGAGGCTAAGTCTGAGTCCGGGGCTTCAAAGCCCACCGGCTTCTCGTCCATTTCATCCTTCTCGCCCATTCCGCCTATTTCGCCCCTCATCTTCTCACTCATCCTTTCCCTCTTGATCAGAACGATCGCAACGCTGGTCCCTGGCCGCGGCCACCCGGGAAGGCAGGCCGTAAAGCTCGATGAAACCGGTGGCTGCGCTTTGGTCGAAACGATCGCCGGATTCGTAAGTGGCCAGGGCGTAGTCGTACAAGGAACTATCGGATTGGCGGCCGACGACGACCGCCCTGCCCCCATGCAGGACTATGCGAATCCGCCCGTTCACATACCGTTGACTGTCTTCGATGAAGGCGTTCAGGGAATGGACGGCCGGCGAATACCATTGGGCGTCGTAGACCAGCTCGGACCAACGTTTGTCGACGTCCCGCTTGATCCGATGCTGCTCCCGCTCCAGACAGAAATTCTCCAGGTCTTCATGGGCGGTGATCAAGGCGATGGCCCCCGGGGCCTCATACAGCTCGCGGGATTTGATCCCCACCAGCCGGTCCTCCATGATGTCGATCCGGCCGATTCCCTGGGCCCCGGCCCTCCGGTTCATCTCCTGCACGGCCTCCAGTGGGGTAACCGCGCGTCCGTTGATCTCCACCGGAATCCCCGCCCGGAAGGTGATGGTCACTTCATCGGGGATCGGGGGGAAGGCCGGGTCATCGGTGTAGGCGTAGACGTCTTTGGTTGGGGCGTTCCACGGATCTTCCAGATACCCAGTCTCGATGGCCCTCCCCCAGACGTTCTGGTCGATCGAATAAGGGCTTTTCCGGGTCTGGACGATGGGCAGGTCGCGCTGTTTGGCATACCCGATTTCCACGTCCCTGGTCAAAGACAGGTCCCGAATCGGGCTGACCGCTTTCAGCGACGGGTCCAAGGAGCGGATGGAGACCTCGAAACGGACCTGATCGTTCCCCTTGCCGGTGCAGCCATGAGCGATGGTGTCGGCCCCGAACCGGTGGGCTGCGTCTACCAGATGTTTGGCTATCAAAGGCCGGGAGATGGCGGAGACCAACGGATAGGCTCCTTGGTACATGGCGTTCGCCTTCAGGGCGGGCATGCAGTAGTCGGATGCGAACTCATCGCGGGCGTCCAGCACATGGGCTTCCACGGCCCCGCAGGCCAAGGCTCGCTGGCGGATGGTCTCCAGGGATTCCCCTCCCTGACCCAGGTCCAGGCTGACTGCCACCACCTCCTTGCCAGTGCGGTCCTGCAGGAAAGGAATGGCCACAGATGTGTCCAAACCACCGGAATATGCCAATACGATGCGTTCCATCGATCACCTTGCTTTCTCAAGGTACTTAAATATATACAGCATTCAGTATCGTAATACCCGACCCCTACTTTCCTCCTCCCTCCCCGGCCTTTCAGCCCTTCTTTTTACTTAAAGAAAAACCGGCCCTGTGCGAAGGCAGGACCGGATCAAACGACCGCAAGCGGCTCTACGATGGGAAAACCGAACCAAGGACCCAATCAACCAGCCGGCCGAACGGGAAAAGGAATCGAAGGGATCAGTTGAACTTCCTGGCGCTTTCCCCTGAGGCCAAAGCCAGGATCCACAGGCTGCGGTTGCGGGCGGCCTCTTCGTTGCGGGCCACCAGCATGACCGTGTCATCGCCGGCGATGGTGCCGAGGATATCGGACAGGATCTGGCGGTCGATGGCGGATCCCACGTATTCAGCGGCCCCTTCGGAGGTCTTCACCACGATCAGGTTGTTGGCGAAATCCACGGAGGTGACCAGGCCGTTGATCACGCGGGACAGGCGCTGCTCGCTCCGGCTGAAGCTATCGGGGCCGAGGGCCTTCTTGCCGGCGGAGATGAGGGCGTAAGCGGATTCGGACTCCGACTTCCGGGCGAAGCGCTTGATTTCGTCCTGGGTGGGCAGGGCGTAAGCCACGGACCCGTCGTCATGGCGGATCTTGATGGCCTTCATCTCGTCCAAGTCACGGCTCAACGTGGCCTGGGTCACGTCGATCCCCTGCTGGGACAGCAAGACCTGGAGCTGCTGCTGGGAATTGACATCCTGGGAATTGAGGATGCGCTCGATGGCGTCGCGGCGGGCGACTCGGGTGGATGGGCGGGTATCTCCTTGGAGCATGATTGCCTCCTATGTTGTTTTGTATTTGTCTTGGTTGTTTTTGTTTTGTATGTTGGTTTTGTCAGTCTGCTTTTGCCGTTCGGTCCCCTGCCCTGGAATGAGGGATATGCCCTCGGAAAGGATGGACTCAGTCCGATTGCCTCATCTGGTTGAGCAGGGTGTCATACCAGGCATAAATATCATCGATGGTATGACCGTTGCGGATCCATAGGAAAAGGAGGACCATCTCCACGACCAGAAGGACAATGGAGATGATGGCGATGGCCAGGCCTTTCATATGAAAATGCCGGATGCGGGGAATGGCGATCAGCGCCAGGAAGACTCCCAGCGGCTGTAGATTGAGGATGGTGAGGACCAGGGACCAGATGGCCATGGCCGACCACCGTCCGTAAAGCGGATTGTAATCGGGGTTATCCGGGTCCAGCTCAGTCACCGGGATCTGTTGACCCCGACGATTGGTGAAGGTGGGGACTTGCCTGGGATCGAAGGGGCCGCCTTGGCCCGCGTTCCGATTCTGATCGGAGGCGTGAGCGCCGGGTCTTTGCCCCTGGCCGGAGTCGGGTCCGTTCGCAGGACCTGGACCAGAGCCAATGGCGGGCATCGGGGAGGAAGGCGTGGACTCAGGCCCCTTGCCTTTCGGCTGAGAGGAGGAGTCTTCGTCCGGACGGCCGTAAACGTAAGGGTCCCAACCGGGATACTTGCTGGCCATCTGCCCGTAAGCGGGTTCACCGGCCTGTCCGGCTTCGGGTTGCGCCGGCGCGGGACGCTGGCTCCCTCCGGCTTGAGAGGCCGGATCTTGCTCCATCCAAAAAACGCTCATGCTGATCCTCTTATCGTTATCTATATGCACATCATGCATAACGACATTAATATACACGCTTTATGCATTTTTCGCAAGTCGACCAGAAAGTCGGCCAAGGATTCAGCGGAGAAATCCGAGGGGAAACCGACCATGAAATCAGCCCAAAAGCAAATCAGGAGGCCGACAGCAAAGATCAAACCAATCAGAAGACCCCAGGAAATCGAAAACCCCGGGCCAAAAACCCAGGGTTTGGTCCTCACCCAACAACCTTCAGCCAGGATGAGGGGAGATCCGCGGAAGGCTTACGCCCGCAGCTGAGCCCCCACACCGTCTTGAACGGCCGAGACGACGGAGGACCGCAAAGCGTCCACCTCATCGGAGGTCAGAGTCTTGTCCGGAGAACGGAAGGTGATGGAGTAAGCCAGGGACTTCTCCCCTTCTCCCACCTGATCGCCTTGATAGACGTCGAAGAGTTCCAGGGACTCCAAAGCCGGGCCGGCCGCCTGGCGGATGGCCTCTTCCACCTGGCTGGCGGTGACGGAGAAGGAAACGGTGAAGGCCAGGTCCTGATGGACCGGCGGATAGGAGGAAATCGGCTTGGCCTGCAAAGGCGTGTACTTGACCGCTTGGAAGATGGCCGTCAAGTCGACTTCGAAGGCGGCGGAATGGGCGGGGAAGCCCAGGTTCTCGTTGACCCTCGGATGCAGCTCACCCACCTGGCCCACCTGGGTCCCATCGGCCAAAGTCACGTAGGCGAAGCGGCCCGGGTGCCAGCTGGCGAGGACCTGATCGGCCGCGGGCTGGTCCAGCCGCAAATCAGCCCCAAGCCGGTCACTCAGGCGACGAACGGCTTCCACGGCGTCGGTCCAATCGACCGGACGGGACTCGCCCAACCAACCGGCGTCCTCGGCCTCGCCCGTGAGGATGGCCGCCACGTGCTCGGGCTGCTCGGGCAAGCCGGCGTTCAAGGCATCCAGCTGCTCATCGGTGGGGCGCTGGCCGCCAGGCAAGGCCGGAATGGCGGGCGCCTGGGGATCCCAATCGAAGACGTGCCCCAGCTCATACAGACGGACGTTCGGGTTCCCCCGACGGATGTTCCTCTGCACCGTGTGGGCCAAAGTCAACAAGAGATCCCGCCTCAGGAAAGGTCGGTCCCCAGCCAGGGGATTGGCCAGCTGCACGCTGATCGGTTCCACCTGCTCGGCTTCCAGGGCGAAGTCCTGAAAATCCTGCTCTCCCACGAAGGGGTAGGACCAGATCTCCGTCAGACCGTACTCAGCCAAGGTATCGGCCACCCACCGGCGCCGGGTCTGATCTGCGGTGAGACCGACGGCCCCTTCGACGGCGATCTGCGGCACGCGCACGGGAATCCGGTCATAGCCATACAGGCGGGCCACCTCTTCCACCAAATCGCAGGGATAGGCCAGGTCAGGACGCCAGCTGGGCGGGTTAACCACCAGTTCCCCGTTACCGCCACCACCCCACTGGCAGCCGATGTCGGTCAGAATTTCCGTGATCTGGCTGACGGACAGGTCCAGGCCAGTCAAACGCTTGACTTCGGACGTCTTGAAACGGATGGAAGGAACATGGACCGTCCAGTCATAGTCGACCGGGGTGGGGCTGGCCTTGCCACCGGCGATGGAACTCATCAATTCCGCCGCTTCTTCGGCGGCCGCGGCCTGCAGCCGATAATCGACCCCGCGTTCGAAACGGCGGGAGGCCTCGGAGGGGATCTTATGTCGGCGGGCGGAACGGGCGATGGAAACCGGGTCGAAATGGGCCGACTCCAGGAGGACATTCCTGGTCTCCTCGGTCACTTCCCCGTACTGGCCGCCCATCACACCGGCGATGCCCAGGATCCGGGACCCTTGGACCCCATCGGGGGAATCGGTGATCAGCAGGTCTTCCACGCTCAAGTCGTGGCTCTTCCCATCGAGGGTGACCAGCTTCTCCCCTTCCACGGCCCGCCGAACCACGATGGGAGGGGCGATTTTGTCAGCGTCGTAGGCATGCAAAGGCTGCCCCAGATCAAGCATGACGTAATTGGTCACATCCACCAGAGGGGACAGGGACCGCATGCCGGAACGCTGAAGGCGGTGGGCCATCCATCGGGGGCTCTTCACTGTATTGTCCAAGCCATCGACGCGTCGGGCGTAATAGCGGTCGCAGCCGACCTGACCACGGATAGGGTTATCGTCCTGGACGATGACCTCGATGTCCCCCATGCCGGCCGTGGAATGGCCCAGCTTGGGGGCGCGCTCGTTGAGGGTATCCACAGGGTCCGTGAAAACGGCTCCGGTGGAATGATGGAACTCCCGGGCCACCCCCCGGTAGGAGAAGGCATAGCCGCGGTCGGGGGTGATGTTGATCTCCAGGACCGGCTCCCCTAGGCCCAAGAGGCCCATCAGGTCGTCGCCCGGCTTGAGATCCTCCACCTGCTCTTTGGACAGGCCATAATTCTTCAGCAGGATGATGCCGCTGTGGTCATCGCCCAGGCCCAGTTCACGGGCGGAGGCGCACATGCCGTCAGACAGGTGGCCGTAGGTCTTGCGGGGCTCGATCTTGAAATCGCCTGGCAGAACGGCACCCGGCAGGGTCACCACGACCAGCTCGTCTTTGGCGATGTTGGGGGCCCCGCAGACGATCCCCCGGGGGACCTTCTTTCCGGATTCGTCCTCCACGTTGTAAGGGCCTACATCCACCTGGCACCAGGAGATGATCTTCCCGTTCTTCTGCTCCTCCTTGACCAAGTCGACCACGTGACCGACCACGATAGGCCCGATGACCTCGCCATGATGGATGGCTTCCTCTTCCAGACCGACCTTGACCAAGTCCGCGGCCAGCTGTTCGTAAGTCTCGTCTTCGGGCACTGCCACGTGCTCACGCAGCCAGCCCATATCAATCAGTGGCATATCAACTACTTTCCTTGACGTTCCTGTGAGTGTTTCCTATGTTTCTTGTTTCTTAAAGTCTCTTCGGGCGAGGACGGGAATGGCCATCCCGGTCAATGTCCCGCAGGCGGAATCGGCTACTCGCCCATGACGAACTGCTGGCTGAAGCGCTGGTCCCCTTCCACCAGGTCGTGCATATCGTTGATGTCATGCCGAAGCAGGAGGGTGCGTTCCATGCCGACGCCGAAAGCGAAGCCGGAGTAGACGGTGGGGTCGATCCCGGCCGACTGGAGGACTTTAGGGTTGACCATGCCGCAGCCGCCCCATTCGATCCAACCGGGGCCGCCCTTCTTGTCGGGGAACCAGAGGTCCATCTCAGCGCTGGGCTCGGTGAAGGGGAAGTAGGAGGGACGCAGGCGGGTCTTGGCTTCGGGGCCGAACATGGCCACGGCCAGCTTATCGAGAACACCCTTGAGGTCAGCCATGGTCAGGTTCTTATCCACAGCCAGGGCCTCGCACTGGTGGAAGACCGGGGTATGGGTGGCGTCCAGCTCATCGGTCCGGTAAACGCGGCCGGGGCAGGCGATGTAAAGTGGCACTCCCCTGTCCAGCATAGCGCGAGCCTGCACGGGTGAGGTATGGGTGCGCATGACCATGTTGGAACCGACGAAACCGGCGGAATCTTTGGCCTGGTTGCCTTTGATGTAGAAGGTGTCCTGCATCTGGCGGGCAGGATGGTCAGGCCCGAAGTTCAAAGCGTCGAAGTCATGCCATTCGGTTTCCACTTCCGGTCCTTCGGCGATCTGCCAGCCCATGGAGACGAAGAAGTCCTGGACGTCCTCCAAAAGCTTGGGCAAGGGGTGCCGGGCCCCCAGAGGATGGCGGCGGACCGGCTGGGTCATGTCCACGGTCTCGGCGGCCAGCTGCCGGGCCTCTTCCTGAGCCTTGAGCTCGACCTCTTTAGCGCCGTAAGCGCGGCCGAAGTCGGCGCGGAGCTTGCCCATGAGCTTGCCCGCTTCCTTCTTCTGGTCGGCCGGCAAAGACCCAATGGCCTTGCTGGACTTGGCCAAGACGGAGTCGCCTCCGGCATACTGGCCACGGACGGCTTTCAATTCGTCCAGATTCGTTGCGGCTTGGACCTTCTCGATGCCTTCCTGGACTGCGGAACTGACTGAGTCTGCGTCGAAGGCGAATTCGTCTGCCACGGGGCCCCTTTCACCATAATCACTATCAACTGTTCATCTGCCTGTGTAACCCGGTGAAAACGCAAAGCGCCAGCCATTCGGTCTTCCGACCTGCATGCTGACGCCATCGTGTCACACTTCTGACTTCGATTATCCCCACGTGTTAAGACATAGGCGACCGCGGATCATGGCGGAAAGACTGGAAAATCAAAGCGCCGACCCCAGTTGGCTGCGGTCAGTCCACCATGGCCAGGGAATAAAGGATCACCGCGGCGCTCATGGCCACATTCAAGGATTCGGCCTTCCCATACAGGGGGATCCTCACCGCCTCTTGGCAGCGGTTGATCAGGGGATCGTCCAGGCCGCGGGCCTCATTGCCGAAAAGAACGATGGTCGGGGCGGAACCAGCCTTTTCCTGATCCTGTCCGGTCCGCCGCCATTCGTCCAGGAAGGCGGGCAGTTCTTTCACCGGGACCTGGTCCGTCCCATAAGCGTCGGCCGCAACCACCGTGGCTCCGTGTTCTTGGGCGAAAGCGAAGAAATCATCGATGCCCATACGAATGATCGGAAGGTGGAAAAGGGAGCCGGCCGTGGACCGGACCACTTTCGGATTGGTCTCGTCCACGCAATCATCGACCAAAATGACCCCATCCAGGCCAGCGGCATCAGCCAATCGGATGATGGTCCCTGCGTTGCCTGGGTCCCTCAGCTGCCAGCAAGCCGCGTAGAAGCCTCTGTTCTTGCTTCTATTTTCGCCCTTATCTTTGCCTATGCCCTTACCGTTGCCTATGCCTTTGTTCTCGTCTTTGCTTCTGGCTTTACCATGATCTCCATCATCGCTGCTACTCTGACGAAAGCCATCCCCAGTAGGAGGCTGATCGTCTACGGCTCCCTTCCTGACTACAGCCGCGATTCCCTGGCAATCCTTGCTGATCGCATCCATGACCTCAGCCGAGCAGACGTGCACATGAATCCCTCTGTCATCAGCCTTGTACGCCAGATCTCCCACTACTGAATCAGCCTGGGATTCCTGGAACTGGAGGAAGTCCTGATCGCAATAAAGGTCCAGAACCTGGCCGGGCTTGCAACCGATCGCCTCCCGGACCCCTTGCGGCCCTTCCACCAGAAAGCGACCGTATTTCTTTCTGTTCTTAGCCCTAGCAAGGTCAGCGATGTGGCGGATGCGCTGGGAGCGGGGATTGGCAAGGATTTCCGAAGAGATAGGCATGGGAATATTATAAACGGCCGCCAGCCCTTGGCGTAAATGGCCGCGGCCATCCGAAGAAAACGATAGAATGGATTTCATAAAAGCTGCATATTTTGAAGAAGCCAGCCGCATGAGCCTGGCCGATGTCGACAAACCAACCATCCAGAACCCCGATGATGTGATCATCCGCGTCATCCGCACCTGCGTCTGTGGGTCCGACCTGTGGTCTTACAAGGAAGGAGACCAGAAGGAAGCCCATCCCATCAACGGTGGCCACGAGGCGATTGGAATCGTGGAAGAGACCGGCGAGAAGATCACCACCGTCAAACCCGGCGATTTCGTCATCGCCCCCTTCACCCACGGCTGCGGCCAATGCCAGGCCTGCCGGGACGGCTTCGATGGGACCTGCGACAATCATCCCGCCCCTACCAACTGGAGCAACGGCTTCCAATCCCAGTACCTGCGTTTCCACTACGCCAACTGGGCTCTGGTCAAAGTGCCGGGCAAGCCTGAGGATTACACCGAGGGGATGCTCAAGTCCTTGCTGACCCTGGCTGATGTGATGGCGACCGGCTATCATGCGGCCCGCTGCGCCGAAGTGAAGAAGGGCGACAAGGTCGTGGTTATCGGGGATGGGGCCGTTGGCCAGTGCGCCGTTATCGCGGCCAAGATGCGCGGGGCCTCCCAGTAGTCCTCATGAGCCGTCATGAAGACCGGCAGAAGCTGGCCTTGGAGTCCGGGGCTACCGCCGTGGTGGCCGAGCGAGGCGAAGAAGGCATAGCCAAGGTCCGCGAGATTCTGGGAGGCGGGGCTGACGCCGCTTTGGAATGCGTGGGTAAGGAGGCCTCTCTCCAGCAGGCTTTGGGCGTGGTTCATGGCGGCGGCCATGTGGGCTATGTAGGCGTCCCCCACTTCGGCGGAGTGAATCTGGTCAACAACTTCATCCACAACATCGCCATGGCCGGCGGCTCAGCCAGCGTGACCACCTACGACAAGCAGCTCCTGCTCAAGGCCGTCCTCGATGGGGAGATCAATCCCGGCCGGGTCTTCACCCAGACCTACAGCTTGGATCAGATCAACCAGGCTTATAAAGACATGGCCGACCGCAAGACCATTAAATCGTATGTGGTAGTGGATTAGTCGATTTTCTGGAAAACCTCGCAAAGGCAAGGGGCGTCTTCATGAAAGACCAACCCCTTGCCTTCATTTTTATATTCTTCCTTGAAAAAATCCAGGTGGACCTGATACCAGTAGTCGTAAGACCGGTCCCCTTCCCCTTCATGCCAGGCATGTTCCTGCGAGATCCGATTGAAAGGTATGACCTCCACGACCATGGTCTGCGTAACACAGACCGGATCCCCCTTCGAATCAAGGATGATATTGTACTCCCCGACTTGAGGAAGATGCTCATCCGGCTGGTAAAGCTCATAAGCGCTGGTAGTCGCGGTTTTGATTCCCCGTTTGACCAAAGCAGCCAGATAATCTTCCATTTCGGATCCCAAACCAAAAGCGAAGGCTTCCGGCTGAGGAATCTTTTCGGAATCAAGCCCGTGTTTGGCGCAGAAATCCTCCCAATAAACCTGAATCCGGGCTTGGTCAATGATTGGTTCTTCCGCTCCTGCCAATGCAAAACTCCTTCACCGGGTCATACCCTATATCGATACGGTTATGCCTTATAACAAAAACGAAGTTAGTCCAATCCCTAGAACTGACCGACTTTTTCTTCAAATACATCGTATATGGATAGTAGCTTACGGTAGGATGCCGGCCCTACCTGCCGTTCGTCACCTGATGCTCGCGAATGAATCCGACGATTGCCGCTGCTGTCTGGCTTTGCTGATTAGCCCGGGAGATGGTAGCCGTACCATCGCCTTTTTGCAGACCATAATCGCCGAACCGGGCGTGGTTGCCTCCCGGAATTTCCACGGTTTGCTGGGAAGTTACCGGAAGATTCTTTTTATACTTGGCCAGATGCGCCCTGTTAAGAACACCATCCTTGCTGCCATAGATGGTCAATACGGCCAGTTTTGTCCGCGAAATGTCCTGCGTACTATAGGCTGCCAGAAGTATGACCCCTTGGAGCTGGTCCGTATACTTGGACGCGTACTGAGCGGCCATGGCTCCACCCATGGAATGGCCGGCGATCCACCAGCGGGAGACGGACCGATGCCGTGCTATGACCGAGTCGGCGGCCCCAGCTTTGAGAACCGCCAGATTGACCGGCATCTTGACAATCACGCAGTAATACCCCTGCTTAGCTAGGCGAAGCATCAAAGGCATATAGGCCGCCGGGTCGACCTTAGCTCCCGGATAAAAGACAATCCCCGTCTGAGCTTTGCGGTCGCCGACCACGATTTCCGACTTATTCTGCGCGACTTCCAAGGAAACAGCCTGCTGCGCGACCCGGTCATAGACCCCGTCCGCATGGTAATAGTCAGCCAGCCATACGCCCATTCCAGCCAGCGCAACGAGAACGACCGCCAACAAGGCAAGAAGAACCCGACGGGCCCAATTCCACCGCCGGGTCGGCCGCTCCTTGATTTCCTTCAAGACTTCATCTGGACTTACGCCTTCCTGGTTTGCCTGAATTACCTTGCCGGTCTTGCCTGTCTGATCTGCCTGATTCATCCGGCCTCTTTCCATCCTTGCTTGCTTGGAATTCCTGATTTTCCGAGCTGGGAACATCCTCATGATAGCCAGACACAGATAAATCATTGGCATTGTCAAGGAATTTATTTTCCCATTCCCCCCCCTATGGCGTATACGAAATGAGGTTATAAAAAACAGGCCCCTATTTTCAACCCTTCTTTTCTGTAACCTCGTTTCGTATACGCCGTTAAGAATCAACCAAAAATCATCAAAGGCTCATCAAAAAATAATCATCCATTAAATAATCACCGCATTATTACCCATCCTTCAACCTTGTCCTCACAGACTCTCTTTCCTTTCCACAGACTTATCCACATTTTCAAAGTCTCCCTTGCAATGAGCCTGGGCCTGCGATTAGCTGGAAACATGGTGTTTTTCGGAAAAGAGCCGCCGGCATCCGCCCTGATGCGTCATGCAGCCTGGGCCCGGCATCATCAGGAAATGCAGCGCCTGACCGCTATCCAAAAAAGGACTTCGCATCTGGTGATTCCCAGCCATTTGTCTGCGGCCCGGCTACTTGGACTGCCGGAAGTCGAGAGCATTACCATCCCTGATCTTTCCTCCGCAAAATCCAATCAGCCGCTTGAACCTGACGATTTCCAACCCGAGTGGCCGCCCATAGCAGACGGACGCAAGCAGGCACATGCCTGTGTTCCCTCGCGCGCGAACTTGTATCATCTGGTGGGTGTCTATACCCATATCTGGCCACCGGTCAGCGAACCGAGCTCCCTGATTGCACTCGGCGACATGATGACTTCATCGCCTGAAGCGGTTTTCGCCCAACTAGCAGCGACCTTCGAACTGCCGCGGCTTGTGCTTCTTGGCGACGCGATGATCTGCAGGGACCGTCGCTTGCGATGTTCGAGCAAAGACCGGATCCGCGCGTTTCTTAAGGCTAGCCCTGCTTTTCGTGGCAAAAAGAAATGCTGGCGGGCGCTGAACCTTATGGAGCCCGGCACCGATTCGCCTTACGAGACCTTGCTGCGCTTGATTCTGCTCTCTTCGGGGCTGCTTCTTCCCCAGGTGAATTATCGGATTGGCGATGGGACCTCTTTCCTCGTGGATTTGGCTTATCCTGAGCACAAGGTTGGCATTGAATATAACGGCACTCATCATCATGAACAGATAAGTGAGGATTTGAAAAGACAGAATGCCCTGATTTCGCGCGGATGGAAAGTTCTTTTCATTGAGCATTCCATGATTCAATCCCCTCAGGGACGACGGACCTTCGTCATGCAGGTGCGCCGGGCCCTGAACCGTGGCGAAGCTGGTCTGCCAAGTCTGAATCCCCGATCTTATCAGGAGCTCAGTGATTCCCGACATTGGAAGAAGGCATCACAATGAGGTAAGGTCCTGCCTTATTGCTAAGCGAGGGGAATGAAATGCAAGGTTTTGGCAGGCAAAGGGATGAAATGCAATGTCTGATTGTCAAATTGGGGAATATTGATGGAAGAAGGATGATGGAGATAGGCAAGGGGATCCAGAGGAAAAGGTCAGACAGATCAGATAGGTGCAAGCCGGCGTATACGAAACGAGGTTATAAAAAACAGGCCGCTGTTTTCAACCCTTCTTTTCTGTAACCTCGTTTCGTATACGGCGGCAGAGGATTTTAACCGCCCAAAGGCCAAACCATTCAGGGATTAAAACACCTAACAAGACCCAAAGTCCCAACCACCCAGGGCCCCAGCCATCAAACAAACAAACAAACAAAAAGGCCCAGGATTGCTCCCAGACCTTGAAAATCGATGAGATCGGAACTTGAATTTAGAAGCCGAACTCACGAGCGGTGTTGCGCAGGGTCTCAGCCGAACGTTTGAGGGCGGCCAGCTCTTCATCGGACACCGGGGTGTTCAGGTGGGTATTGACGCCGTTGCGGTTGAGCAGGGTGGGGACGGACATGCAGACATCGGAGATGCTGTGGAAATCCTCCAGCAAGGAGCTCACGGGCAGGATACGGTTGGAATCCTGCAAGATGGCCTTGATGATGTCCACGGCGGACATGGCGATGGCGTAGTTGGTGTTGCCCTTGCCCTCGATGATCTTGTAAGCGGCGTTCTTCACTTCCTGGTGAATCTTTTCACGCACTTCGGCGGTCAAAGGATTGTGGCCTTCCATTGGCTTCCAATCCATCATAGGAACGCCACCGATGGTGGCGGAAGACCAGAGTGGGACCTCGGAATCGCCGTGTTCACCGGCGATGTAGGCGTGCACGTTCTTCACGTTGACACCGGTCTGCTGACCAATCAGGAAACGCAGACGAGCGGAATCCAGATTGGTGCCGGAGCCGAACATCTGGTTGCTGGGCAAGCCGGAAAGCTTGAGGGAGACGTAGGTGACGATGTCCACAGGGTTGGTGATCAGCATGTAGATGGCGTTAGGGGCCACGTTGACCACGCTGGGGATGATGGACTTCATGATGTTGATGGTGGCGCCGGCCAACTCCAAACGAGTCTGGCCAGGCTTCTGGCGAGCGCCGGCGGTGATGACCACGATATCGGCATCGCGGCAGATCTCCACGTCATCGGAACCTTCGAAGGAGACGGTCGGATAGAAGCTGGAGCCGTGCTGCATGTCGAGGACTTCGGCCTCCACATGCTGCTTGGCGATGTCCTCAAGCACGATTTCGCGGGCCACGCCAGCTTGGGCGGCGGCGAAAGCGGTGGTAGAGCCAACGGCACCTGCACCGATGATGGCGAGCTTGGTAGGACGGCGTAAAGTCTTTTCCACAATTACCTCTTTAGATCTAGGATGTTTTCGCGCATGAACCCTGGAATTCCTTGGCTGCAGACCATAATTGACCAATCCGCAAGCGAGAGGATTTCATGGGTGCAACGCTGGAACCAGGTCCCATTATAACGGCTGGATTTGACGATTTTGGTCCGCGACAGGGCGGGGCCGAGGGGATGTCGAAGCGGAATCAAGCTGGCCGGCAGGCTGGTGAACAGGATGGTCGACGGCCCGATCAGATCCCCGTTCAGAGGCCAAATCCTCGCTGGCGGCGATCAGGTGGACGGCCAGGCGGTCATCCACATCCGCCACCAGGTGGATGCCTTCCTCCTCATAGTCGATTTGGTCGATGTGCCCAAACTCACGAACTTGGGAGATGAGGGAGCCGGCCGTGTAAGGCACGAGGGCGTCCACATGCACGTCGGGCTTGGGCAGCCCCGCTTCCACGGCAGCCTTGAGCTCCTCCAGCCCCTGGCCGGTGGCGGCGGAAACGAAATGGGCCTCCGGGGCCAGATTCCGCAGGCGCTCCAAGGTGGCGGCATCGATGCGGTCGATCTTATTGAAGACCATCAGGCTGGGGATGCCGGCCACCCCAGGCACATCGGACAGGACAGCGTTGACCGCGTCGATCTGGGCGAAGGGGTCGGGGTGAGAGGCGTCGACCACATGGATGATGAGGGAAGCGTCGGCCGCCTCCTCCAAGGTGGATTTGAAGGCCTCGATCAGTTGGGTGGGCAGACGGCGGACGAAGCCGACCGTGTCCACATACATGAAGCGACGGTTCTCCGCCGTTTCACTCTGGCGGACGGCCGTGTCCAAGGTGGCGAAGAGGGCGTTCTCCACCAGCTCATGGGAACCGGTCAGGCGGTTGATCAGGGAGGATTTGCCCGCGTTGGTGTAGCCGACCACGGCCACGGTGGGCAGGGCGTTACGGCGGCGGGAACCTCGTTTGATTTCACGCGAGGGGGCCATCTGGGCGATTTGCTTGCGCAGCCGGGCCATGCGGGTGCGGATGATTCGTCGGTCCAGCTCAATCTGGGTTTCGCCCGGGCCACGGGAGCCGATGCCTCCGTTGACCCCGGCCGCCTGACCGCCGGCCTGCCGGGAGAGGGCGGCGCCCCAACCACGCAGACGGGGCAGCATGTATTCCAGCTGGGCCAGCTCCACCTGGGCCTTGCCTTCGCGGGAAGTGGCATGCTGGGCGAAGATGTCCAGGATGACGGCGGTGCGGTCCACCACCTTCACCTTGGTCACATCCTCCAAGGCGCGGCGTTGGGAAGGGGGCAGGTCAGCGTCAACCACGATGGTGTCCGCTTCGGTAGCGGCCACGATGGAGGCGATTTCGTTGGCCTTGCCCTTGCCGACGTAAGTGGCCGAGTCCGGTTTGAAGCGATGCTGGAGAACCCCGTCCATCACCTGCGCCCCCGCGGTCTGGGCCAAGGCGGCCAGCTCGCGCAAAGACTCTTCCGCCTGGGCGAAAGTGGTCTCCTTGCTGGACCAGACTCCCACCAGGACGACTTTCTCCAAACGGACCTGCCGGTATTCGACTTCGGTCACGTCCTGGAGTTCGCCCAAGCCGGTGATATGCCTCAGCTGATTACGGCTTTCGCGCTCTTCCCAGGCCTCGCCATCGTCGCCGATCTCCCCGTTGACCTTACGGGCGAAGCCGAATCGGGCCGAGGCCCCGGCCTGTCGATCATCGGAAATCAGGACTTCGGAAGAGCCTGACAGAATCCCGCCTCCGAGCGACCCCTCGGATTCGGTTCCTTTTCCTTGAGATACCTGATCGCCGAATGTCCGATCATTGCCCCTCAACGCTTGGCCGTTGATCTGAGACGCCTGATCATTATCACTGGCCTTGGTCTTGTCTTCATCCAGAATCTGGTCGGCCCGATGACGCCCGCCGGCCTTCCTCACGCTTTTATAGCTCGCTTTTGACTTATGAGCCTGCTTTCCCGTCTTTCCTGCCATTCAACCTCGAATTTCTGGTTTCCCGCTATTTCCCGCCATTCTACCAGTCTCTCAGGGATGTTTTCGCTGGGGATGTCCACAAGCGTAAGAATTCGGCTTCCTCCAAGGAGAGGAGGGAAGGAAAAGGAGAAAGGAATGGGGAATGGAAGGGAAGGGAAAGAATAAAAAGGGAATGAAAAGAAAGCGACTCATCTGGATGCCAGAAAAACAGAGATCAGAAATCAAAAAACAGAAAGCAAAAAGAAAGTCCCATGAAATTGATGGGCGTCAATTACTTCCCTCTCCCTTTCCCCTACCCTGCCAATATCAGACCTCCGCAGCAGCGGGGGCCGACGACGAACAAGGAGCATCCGATGGCTACTGTGCAGAATTTCTTCAACGGGCACAAAAAACACGACCTGATCCTGATGACCATCCTCCTGGCCTTGGCCCTGATAGGAAAGGTCGCCCATATCCCTTGGCTTTTTACGGCCGGAATGATCCTGGCCGCCGCAGCCGGCGGCATCCCCCTGCTTCTGAGAGCCATCAGCTCGCTCAGATACAAGGTGATCTCCATCGAGCTATTGGTCTCCATCGCCGTCATCGGAGCCATCATCATCGGGGAATACAGCGAAGCTGGAATCGTCGTCTGGCTCTTTTCCCTAGGAGATCTCTTGGAGGAGGCGACGCTCGAAAAGACCCGGCAGTCCATCAAGGACCTGGTCGCCATGGCCCCAAAGACGGCTTTGAAAATCATCTCCCCAGTCGACCGGGACCCCATCGAAGTGGATATCGACGACATAGACCAGGGCGATTACCTCCTGGTCAAAACCGGGGGCCAGGTCCCGGTCGATGGGGTCGTTCTGGATGGCGAAGGCCATGTGGATGAGTCCAGCTTCACCGGAGAGCCTAACCCCAGCCATAAACGGAAGGGGGATCAGGTTTTCGCCGGCACCCTCCTGGTCAGCGGAACCGTGGCCCTGCGAGCCCAAAAGGTCGGCGAAGATACCACTTTCTGTCAACTGATCAAGTTGGTGGAGGAGGCGCAGGACAGTAAAACCGAAGCCCAACGCTTCATCGACCGCTTCTCCCAGTACTACACTCCCCTGGTCCTCCTCATCGCCTTGATCACCGGACTGGTCAGCAAAAACATCCGGCTGGCCATCACCATCCTGGTCTTGGGCTGCCCCGGAGCCCTGGTCATCGGGGTCCCGGTTTCCACCGTGGCCGGAATCGGCCGGGCGGCGAAACAAGGGATCCTGGCCAAAGGATCCAACGTCTTCGCCCAGCTTTCCCGGGTCGACTCCTTCGTTTTCGACAAAACGGGAACCCTCGCCCAAGGCCGGCCGGCGGTCACCGAGGAGCGGAACCTCGCCGGAGTCCCACAAGAGAACCTGCGCCTTCTGGCCAGCGTCGAGCACGAATCCGACCACCCTTTGGCCCAGGCCATCCAGGCCTATGCCCAGGAAAAGCAGGTCGGGGAAACGATGGCTCTTCTGCCGGTCGAACGCAGCCGGGTGGTCGAAGGCCGAGGTTTGGAGGCCCTGATAGGAGGGGAAAGGATCCTGGTCGGCAATGAACGGTTGATGCGGGAAAATCACATCGACCTGTCCGCGGCTGACCTGCCGGCCACCAGCACCCATGTGCTCATGGCCCGCGAAGGACGCCTGACCTATGCCTTGGGGATTTCCGATCCCCTGCGACCTGACGCCTTGCGAACCCTGACCGAGTTGAAGTCCATGGCGAGGAGATCCCAGTTGATCCTCCTGTCCGGAGACCGTCAAGAGAACGTGGAGGCCACGGCTGCCGGCCTGCCCATCGACCAGATGAAGGGGGGCTTCCTTCCCCAGGATAAGGATGACTTCATTCAGGACCTGCAAAGACGTGGGCACCGCGTGGCCTTCGTGGGCGATGGGATCAATGACAGTCCGGCTTTGACCCGGGCCGATGTAGGGATCGCCATCGGCAGCGGTACCCAGGTGGCCATCGAGGTGTCGGACATCGTCCTGGTCAAATCCCGCTTCTCCCAATTGGTCTCGACCCTCTTCTACGCCCGGAAGACCATGGCCAACATGCGGGAGAACATCGCGATCGCCGTCCTGACCGTGGTCCTGCTCCTGGTCGGTCTTTTCGCAGGGTACATCCATATGGCCTCGGGCATGTTGATCCATGAAATCAGCATCCTGGCGGTCATTCTGAACGCCTTGCGGCTCATCCGGGCATGAGCCGGAAAATTTTCGAATAATTGACCGATGTCAATTATTCGGCTGGGGAAAAGGGAGACAATGATCCTGTTCCCGGTCACGAACCGAAAAACGCGGCCGGCAAGCAAAACAGGCAAAACCAGAAAACAAGAAAGCGAGGATGGTCGCCATGGAAGAAATCACAGTGAGTCTGAGCGGGATGACCTGCCCCTCCTGCATGACCAAAATCCAAAAAGCCGTCGAAGGGCGGCCAGGAGTCAGCGAGGTGAAGGTCCTCTTCAACGCCGGCAAAGTCAAGGCGCACGTGGATGATCATATGACTTCCGTCCAAGACCTGACGTCCGTCATCACCCAACTGGGCTACACGGTCGACAAGGTCAGGGTCAAGGAATCGTAAAACCACAAGCCAGGAAAGCATGAGATTCCAAGGAACCACCAGGAACCATCAACAACCACCAAAAACCAATAAACAAACAATAAACAAACGACCACCAAAATCAAGAGAAATCAACAAGAAATCAACAAGGAAAGGAACTGAACGATGGCAAAAGCGCAAAAAGCCCCGCAAACGATCGAGGCCGCCTACGAGGAGGAAAGGGCCCGCAGCGAGAAAGAGCACCATCTGCCTTCCGCCGGGGCCATGATCGGCCATGTCAACTCCAACCTGGTCATCCACCTGCTTAAGATAGAGCAGGCCCGTCTTTTCGCCGGCGGCCCCACCTCCTTTTTCCTGGAGGAAGTGGCCTCTCAATGGCAAAAGGCCGAAGCGGCATTCCTGATCAAGATCAACGATTCCCTCTTCTCCGAGGGGGACCTAATCCCCACCACCACGGACGAGTTCCTGCAATTCAGCATGGTGGAGCAATCGGCGGCCGGCAAATACGCGCAGGGGCAGGACCAGCTCTTCGGCTTGATCAAAGACTTCGACACCCAGCTCCTGTTCGTGGAGAGGGCGGAGAAGCTGGCGAGGAAGGAAGGGCATTTCGGGCAAGTCAGGCTGATGGAGGAGCTTGACTCCTGGCTGAAAGAGCAGATCGCCCGAGGGCAGAAATTCCTGGGGCATGAGGTGCGGGAAGGCCTTTACCAGGAAGAGGACGATGAGGAAGATGATGAGGATTAGACTGATTGACAGGTGAGACGAGTGAGACGGGTGGAAGACGATAGGCTGGAAGGCTGAAGTCTGAAGGCGGAAGGCAAGAGGGCCGGCAAGCGAAGAAACACAGGCAAAAGAACACAGGCAAAGGAGCGCGATGAACACGGAAACCGATCATGACCATGCCCACGACCCAGGTCAGGCAGGGCGGCCCCACCTGTGCGTGCAGCTGGTCCCCCTCTTCAAACAGCTCCCATGGGAGGATCAGGAACGAATCGAAAACCTGGTCCATCGCAGGCATTTCGCCAAAGGTGAAGTCGTCCTCCGCCCTGGCTGTCCCAGCCAACTGGTCATCGTTGAGCATGGCCGGGTTCACATCAACCGCCTGAATTCCGACGGGGCCACAGAGTTCCAAGGAGTCATGGAAGGCGGGGACTTCACCGGCCAAGATTGGCTTTTCGGCCATCGCAACGAGGACATCTTCCTGGAAGCTAGGTCGGACACCGTCGTCTGCACCATCCCGGCCGACGCCTTCCACCAGCTGTTGGTCTCCCAGTCAGAGCTTGCCTATCAGCTGCTCCGATTCACCCTGGACCGGGACGACCGCCTGCAAAGACAGATCCATTATCTGACCCTCCCCCGGGTGGAGGACCGGATCAGGGCCTATTTCGCCGACCTGGGCCGTCAAGAGAGGTCCTCCCGGGTCCATCTGTCTTTCAGCCTGGCCGAGCTGGCTTCATATCTGGGCACCAGCCCGGAGACCCTCTCCCGGAAGATGGGCCAGGCCCAGCAGGAAGGTTCCGTGCTCAAATTAGGGCATCAGTGGTATCAGGTGAACCCGCGGATCCCGCCTTCTCTAAGGCCAGCAACCTCTCTTTGACATCCAGCCCGGCCGCATAACCGGTCAGCTTTCCTCCGGCCCCCAAAACGCGGTGGCAGGGAATGAGGAGAGAGACCTTGTTATGCCCGACGGCGAAACCGACCGCCTGCGCGGACATATGCTCCTTCCCTTCCTCCTTGGCCAGCCGGTCCGCGATCCGCCCGTAAGTGGTCGTCCGCCCGTAGGGAATCTCCCTGAGAATCCGCCAGACGGCCTCTTGGAAAGGGGTGCCGCTGACTTTCACCGGGGGGATCGGCCCCGGATCATGACCGGCGAAATAGGAATCCAGCCAGGTCTTGGTCTGGATGAACACCGGCAAACGGTCAAGCCCCACTTCCTGGTAGGAACCGGGGTCATCAAGGTTCACCCCAGAGGCGAAGTATTTCTGTTTTTTGAACCAAATCCCCGTTACCGCCTGGCCGTCGGAGGCGAGGGCCAAAGTGCCGAGCGGGGAAGGGTAATAGCTGAGGAAGCAGGTCTGAGACATTGTCACCTCCCATGGAATCGGTGCTTTTCGCTGCTTGACGGATATAATGACGACGGATATGAAGACTTTCTGCTATCGATTTTAGGGGGACCCCATGGCAGACCAATACTTTTCCGCCCAGCCTTCCTCAGAGGACAGCCGCCAGGTCATCAAGGTAGACATTCAGGGGATCCCCACGACCGTGGAGACGTCCCATGGGGTCTTTTCCTCCCATCGGCTGGATTTGGGGACCAGGGTCCTTTTGAAGGAAGTGCCCGGTAGGGCCGCGGACGAGGCCGAAGGTCACCGGGTGAAAAACTGCTTGGACCTGGGTTGCGGCTGGGGTCCGATTTCCCTGGCCCTGGCCCGCGAATACCCCCAGGCCACGGTCTGGGCCTTGGATGTGAACGAAAGGGCCGTCGAGTTGACCAAGGCCAACGCCCGTCGCAATCACGTGGCTTCGGTGCAGGCTGGGACGGCCGAGAGCCTGGCAGCGGACTACGGACAGGCCTGGGAAGAGGCCCGGTTCGACCTGATCTGGTCCAACCCTCCCATCCGGGTAGGCAAGGAGGAACTCCACGCCCTGCTGTCGACTTACCTGACCCGCTTGGCTGAGGGAGGTTACGCCTATCTGGTCGTTCAGAAGAATCTGGGAGCGGATTCCCTGGTCCCCTGGCTGGCCCAGCATCTCGACGACCATTTTTCGGTCAGGAAAAAAGCTTCAGCCAAAGGATACCGAGTAATCGAGGTCCATCGGTCTTCCGAGACGAATACACCAGGGATGACAGCTGGGGAATCAGCCAATAAGGCTGCCGGCGGACCAGTAGCCGACGAAAGATCGGAAGAATCCGCGGAGGCGCAGGCATGAGTCTGGTCTTCTCCTACCCTTCCGAGCTGCCGGTCAGCGAAGCCCGCGAGCACATCATGGCCGCCATTCGGTCCAGCCAGGTGGTCATCGTCAGTGGTCAAACCGGCTCCGGAAAAACAACCCAGATCCCCAAAATGCTGCTGGAACTGGGCCGGGGCACCCACGGCAAGCAGATCATGCTCACCCAGCCCCGCCGACTGGCCGCCCGAACCGTGGCCGAGCGCATAGCGGACGAGATGGAGACCAAACTGGGCGGGGAAATCGGCTACCGGGTGCGTTTCACCGATGAAAGTTCGGCTTCCACTCGGCTGTGCGTGGCGACCGATGGCATCCTTTTGGCTCGCATCCAGCGAGACCCGCTTTTGACCGCCTACGATACCATCATGATCGATGAGGCCCATGAACGCAGTCTCAACATCGACTTCCTTTTGGGATATCTGAGCCAGCTCCTGCATAAAAGGCGGGACCTGAAGCTGATCATCACCTCGGCTACCATTGATTCCCAGAAATTCCAGGACCATTTCAGCCAGGTCATCGGCAAGGAAGTGCCGGTTATCGAGGTCAGCGGGCGGACTTATCCGGTGGAGATCGTTTATGAACCGACCGGCGGCTTCCCCGCCCTGATGCAGTTGGTCCCCGGTTTCGCCGATTCCGCCGCGGACCCTTCGGACGTTTCTGCCGCTGTCGCCCGGTCCTGCATGGAGCTGGTGGTCTTGTCCGCCCGGGAGCGGGGCCCCCGTGACATCCTGGTCTTCGCTTCCGGCGAGCGCGATATCCACGAGTACGCGGACGCCATCTCCCATGCCCTGGGGCCCAAAAGAACCGACCCCCGCCGGCCTGATTCCTTGGAGATCGTCCCCCTTTACGCCCGTCTGAGCGCCAAGGAGCAGCACAAGGTCTTCGAAGAGCACAGCCGGCAAAGGATCATTATCGCCACCAATGTGGCCGAGACTTCCTTGACCGTTCCCGGCATCCGCTTCGTGGTGGATCCCGGTTTCGCCCGTATCTCACGTTATTCCAAGGCGGCTAAGGTCCAGAGGCTGCCGGTGGAGGCCATCTCCCAGGCCAGCGCCGACCAGAGGGCGGGCCGATGCGGCCGCGTGGCCGACGGCATCGCCATCCGCCTTTATTCCCAGGCCGATTACGAGTCCCGGCCCCGTTTCACCGACCCGGAGATCCAGCGCACTTCCCTAGGGGCCGTGGTCTTGCAGATGCTCTCGATAGGAGTAGCCCATACGGCCCAGGACATCACCGATTTCGGCTTCATCGACCCTCCCGACATGAGGTCGGTCACCGACGGTTTCAATGAGCTGGCCGAACTGGGGGCCATCAGACGCAAGCGTGGGGATATCCGGCTGACCGGCATCGGCCGCCGCCTGGCCCGGATACCCATCGACGTCCGCCTGGGCCGCATGATCATCCAAGCCTCCCGGATCAGCCCTAGGACTTTAGCCTCCGTCCTCGTGATCGTCGCCTTCCTCAGTCTGCAGGACCCTCGGGAGAGGCCGGAAGAGAAGGCGGACGAGGCCGACCGCTTGCATAACCGTTATGCTGATCCTTCCAGCGATTTCCTCACCATGCTCAATATCTGGGACGCCTTCTTCCAGGCGGATGGAGACCTGAGCAACTCCGCCCTACGCCGCAAATGCAAGAACGAGTACATGAACTTCCTACGAATGCGCCAGTGGAAAGACCTTTACAGCCAACTGCGGTCCGTTTGCAAAGACATGCGGTGGACCTTGGGCGACCCCTACCCCATCAGCCGGCCTGACCTGGAAATCCGCCAACTGCCCGACAACCAGCAGGCCGCCCATAGCCTTTGTTGTTCCTGGGACGCTGACGGCGTCCATCAATCCATGTTGGCCGGTCTTTTGAGTTCGCTCGGCATGCAGGTGGTCAGGGAGCCCAAGGCTTCCGACTTCTCCGGCTTGTCCGGGGCGCAAAGGGCCAGGGCCATCAAGCGGGCGCAAAAGGCGTCGAAGAACAATTATCAAGGCTCTCGGGGAATCCGCTTCTCCATCTTCCCTGCTTCCACGGTTTTCAAATCCACCCCGGCCTGGGTGATGGCCGGAGAATTGGTGGAGACCTCCCGCCTGTGGGCTCGGACCGCGGCCGCCATCCAACCCGAGTGGGCGGAGGAATTAGGAAAGGACCTGACCAGGACCACTTACGCCGAACCTCATTGGTCGGCGACGGCCGGGGCGGCCATAGCCCAATCGACCGTGCTTCTTTACGGCCTGCCCATCGTCCAGAACCGGCCGGTGCAATGGGCCTCGGTCAACCCCGCCCAGGCCCGCGAATTCCTGATCCGCCAAGGCCTGGTGGAAGGCGACATCCGTCAGCGTTTTCCTTATGATTCCTTCGTGAGTGGCAACTTGAACGTCCTGCGGGAATCCGATGAGGAATCGCACCGGACCCGCCGGATCGCCCGGACCATCACCGATGATGACCTCTTTGATTTCTATGACTCCCGCCTACCTGAATCGGTGACCACTCTGGCCGCCTTGGGCTCCTGGTGGAAGAAGGAGCATGGGACCTATCCCCACCTTCTGGATTTCTCGGCCGATGCCGTGGACCGGCTTTCCTCCAACTCGCTCAGCGACTTCCGTCTGGAGGATTACCCCAATATCTGGCATGCCAGCGGGACTGATGGAAGCCAGATTGACCTGCCTTTGACCTACCTGTACGACCCTCATTCAGACAAGGATGGGGTCACCGTCCACATCCCCCTGTCAGCCTTGTCCCGCCTGCGACCGGAAGAGTTCTCCTGGAACGTGCCCGGTCTGCTGGACGACCTGATCATCGCCACCATCAAATCCTTGCCCAAATCCATCCGGGTCCAGCTCATCCCCGCCCCCGACACGGCGGCGAAGATCAAGACCTGGCTCCTGGACCATGAGGATTCCCTCCCGGAGGATTCCGACTTCACCCATGCCTTCACTCAGGCCGCCATCGCTGTAGCCGGAGCCGATATCCATCCTCAGGACTTCAACCAGGAGCAGAGGAATCGCCTGCCTGATTTCGTCCGCATGACTTTCAGCGTGGAGAAAGATTCCAAGGGCCACAGGCAAGGCGACCGCCCGAATCGCAAAGGCCAGGGACAAGCCGAGCGAGCCTTTTTCTCATCCTCCAGCGCTTCCCGGGCCCAGGTTCTGGGGGAATCCAAAGACCTGAAAGAGCTGCAGCTGCGTTTCGCCCAAGCGGCCCAAGCGTCAGCCCGCAAAGAAGTGGAGAGACAAGCCCTCAAGGCTGGAGCCCAAGGCAAACACGTGGCCAAGGCGACCATGCTGACCCAGGCGGGAGCCTCCTCCAAACCCAAGGCCGTCATGCTCTGGGAGACAGCGGCGAAAAAGCTGGAACTGCCAGCGGAGCGGATCTCTTCCCGCTGGTTGGGCAAGGAAGCCCTCATGCTGGCCTCCGCCCCTTACAAGTCCACGGCTGACCTGGTGGCGGACCTCCAAATGGCCGCCATCAAGCGGCTCCTGCCCCAGGTGGATTCGGTCTCCTCGGACGCCCAGCTGGAGGAAAGGATCTCCTCCGTCACCGATATTTATGAGGATACGGTTTACTCGGTGGCCAAAGATGTGATCAAAGGCCTGGAGTCTTACGCCCAAGCGGAAAAGGCGGTGACGGGGACGGTCAGTCTGCACTTGCTGTCCGTGCAGCAATCGATCAAGGAGCATCTGGCCAGCCTGGTCCATCCCGGCTATATAGCCGAGACCCCGGCCGAGAACCTGTCCCGAATCGACGTCTATTGCCAAGCCGACCTCATGCGTCTGCAGAAGGCCAAAGCCAACGTTTCCCGGGATGTGCAATGGGCTTGGGAGGCGAAAGAGGCTCATGGGCTGGTCGATCGGACCCACGCCCTGACCGGGAAGACCCCGGCTGGGCCGCAGCATGACCAGGCTGTGAAAACCGAGGTCAGGATTCGCTGGATGTATGAGGAATTCCGGATTTCCCTGTGGGCCCAGGAATTGGGGACCCCGCATCCAATCAGCCTGCAGAGGATGAAGAAGGCTTTGGCCAGCTAGGATTCCTAAAGCCGGGGCAGATATTGGGCCAGCTCGTACTGGGTCACCTGTTGGCGGTACTGCCTCCATTCGGCGTGCTTGTTACGCAGGAAGTACTCGAAGACGTGCTCTCCCAATATCTGGGCCACGAAGTCGGACTTCTCCATCTGCTTCAAGGCCGAATCCAAAGATCCGGGCAAAGGCTGGATGCCCATGGCCATGCGTTCCCCGTCGGTCAGGTCCCAGACGTCATCGGTGGTCGGCTCCTCCAATTCCATCTGCTTGTCGATCCCGTCCACCCCGCAGGCTAGCAGGAGGGCGAAAGCCAGATAAGGATTGCAGGTGGGATCCAAAGCCCTGAACTCAATCCGAGCGGAGTCGGTCTTGCCGGGCTTGTACTGGGGAATCCGCAGGAGGGCGGACCGGTTGTTGTGCCCCCAGCAGACGTAGGACGGGGCTTCCGCCCCTCCCCAGAGCCGCTTGTAGGAATTCACATACTGGTTCATGACCGCGGTGATCTCCTGGGCATGGTAGAGGATGCCGGCAGCGAACTGCCGGGCCGTCCGGGACATGTTGAACTCTTCGCCGGCTTCATAGAAGGCGTTGGAATCCCCCTCGAACAGGGAGAGATGGGTGTGCATGCCGGACCCGGGCTGGTCGACCAGAGGCTTAGGCATGAAGGAGGCGTAGATCCCCCGGTCCAAGGAGATCTCTTTGACCAAGGTTTTGAAGGTCATGACGTTGTCGGCGGTCGCCAAGGCGTCCGCATGACGCAGGTCGATCTCGTTCTGGCCCGGCCCCGCTTCATGGTGGGAGAATTCGACCGGAATCCCCAACTGTTCCAACTGGCTGACGGCGGCCCGGCGGAAATCCATACTGGAGGACCGAGGGACTTGATCGAAATATCCCCCTTCGTCGATGGGGACCGGGGGTCTGGTCCAGTCGGATTGCTGCTCGAAAAGATAGAATTCGATTTCCGGATGGCAGTAGAAGCTGAAACCCTTCTCTTTGGCCTTATCCAGGGCCATCTTCAGCACATGGCGGGAATCGCCCAGGCTGGGTTCTCCTTCAGGGGTGAGCACGTCGCAGAACATCCGGGCCGTCAGGCCGGCCTTGTCGGCCCCTTCCATGGGGAGGATCTGGAAGGTGGAGGCGTCGGGTTTGACCAGCATGTCATCTTCGGATACGCGGGTGAGGCCTTCCACGGCGGACCCGTCGAAACCGATCCCTTCTTCCAAGGCATCTTCCAACTCCGCCGGGGCTATGGCAACCGACTTGAGCTGGCCGAGTACGTCCGTGAACCAAAGGCGGACGAAGCGGATGTCGTTTTCCTCGACCGAGCGAAGGACGAATTCTTGCTGCGCGTTCATAGTCCTAGCATAGCGCAGGCTGGGCCTACCGCTCACCATCCCATTCCAGCAGGAACTCGTCGACGAAATCCCGCATGAAACGTTCCCTTTTGGCGGCCATCCTCTTCGCCGCCTGCGTGTTCATCAAGGCACGAAGCTTGAAGAGCTTCTCATGGAAATGGTTGATGGTCGTGGATTCGTTCGACCGGTATTCCTCTTCATCCATATGAAGACGGGGTTGGATGTCGGGGTCGTACATGGGCCGGTGGCGGCTGCCCCCGTAGGCGAAGGCCCGGCCGATGCCGATGGCACCCAGAGCGTCCAACCGGTCCGCGTCTTGGACGCATTCGCCTTCCAGGCTGTCGGGGATGACCCCGCCTGTCCCTTTGAAGGAAACCTGGTCTATGATATGGCAGATGCCACGGATCGAGCCCCGATCGACCCCTTGCCCCAGGAGGAAAGAGACCGCATGGTCCTTGTTCTCATAGGTCTGAGGGGACAGTTTGATGTCATCGGCGTCATGAAGCAGGGCGGCCAGCTGGACCGTGAACAGGTCGGCCCCTTCGCATCGGGCCAGGGACGTCGCCATCCTATAGACCCGCATGGTGTGGCCGACGTCGTGACCGCTGAAATCCTGCGAAAACAGCGCGGTCACATAGTCTTTGGCCGCCTGAATGATCGCTTCATGATTCATGTCCGGCTCCATCGGGGCCCTCTTCGTGAAGACCCGTCTGATTCGTTCAGGCCTTCAGAGAGGCGCCGCAGGAGGTGCAGAAATTGGAGTCAGACTTGACAGGGGCTCCACACTGGGGGCAGAGCGGGCCGGAAGCGCCTGGCGCAGGGGTGGCGGCCTCGGAAGCATTGAACTCCGAGGTCTCTCCCATAAAAGGAGTCTGCTGCTGGAAGGCATTCGGCTGGCTCTGCGCCTGCGGATCAGACGCTTGCCGGGCAAATGCCTGCTGGTTCTGCGCCGGTTGGTAGGAGGCCTGCTGGAAAGAAGCCTGTTGGAAGGCGGGCTGCTGATTCGACGCCTGCCGGGTGGAGAAAGTCGGCAAAGAACCCAGGAGCCCCAGGGCCTTGCGCTTCTGACCATCCAAAAGGAACAAACCAAGAGTGGCGACGACCATGTCGAGGCATCCCAGCAGGGTGATCCAAGGGCCAGGACCGGAAACGACGCTCACAGCAGCCGAGGCCAGAGCCCCGTAAGCGGAGAGGGCCGACTTGGCTTGGGAAATCTGATTCGCCTCAACCGCCATGCAGATGACGGTCATGACCAAGGCCGCGATGGACGTGGCGAAGGCGATGGTGGTGAAGATCTTCTTACGCAGGACCGTGAAGACAACCGCGACCACGGCAAGAATCAGGATGACGATACCTAAGTCGATCCCATCCTTTGACTTGATCAAAGACACGGACATGCTCTCCGTGGTACCGATGTTGGCTTTCACGGTGACCGCCGGCAGAAAGACCCCGATCAGAACGAGCAGGGCTCCGGCATAGGCGATCAGCTTCAACAAGTTCTGCCGCATGCCGCCAAGAACGAAATACCGGGAATCCGCCATGCCGAGGGAATCGTAGAAACCGTTATTGGTCTTGGGCAGGATCATATCGGTGACGTCGACGTCGGCCGCCGGCTGGGGCTGTTGTGGCTGACCCATCGGATTCATGGGGTTGGGCTGCTCAGGCTGAGACTGCCAGGCCGGATTGGGCTGACCCAGCGCCGGCTGGGGCCGAGGTTGATCCATCGGACCGGCTTGTCCCATCGGTTGGGGCTGAGGCTGGCCCGTCGGGGCGGGATCGGGATACTGGTTGGTCATACTTCTCTCCTTTTCAGGTAGAAATGGGCACTATCGTTTTCACATTCTACCGGAAGGGGCGGCTCAAAGAAGGCTTGAAGCGACGAAAGATGAAACGGGCGGCCAAGGCGGCAGGTAGTTTCACTTAAATTTACAGAGATTGATGGTAATCTACAGAAATTCATTGAAATCCGCTAATTCACTTAAGGAATTCGCCGATGACCTCGTAGGCCTCCACCTGGCTCATCTTCCCGCTATCGATCAGATCCGCCCCCTGCTCCTGCAAGTCCTTCAGGGAGAGGGACCCGGTCAGCAGGTCTTCGACGAAGAGGGCGGTGGAAGACAGCACCAGAGGAGGGGCGAAGGAGTCGCCTTCCTGCCCTCCGGTCCACAAGTGCATGTCCACCTTGTCCGCCCGATTGACGGCCAAGACCAAGCCGAATCCGTTGACCATGGATGTCAACTGTTTGGCGGCCTGTTCGGGCCGATCGCCGTCCAAGTCGGTCAGAATGGCGCAGGCCCCCTGTGGAGAGTCAAGACAGAGAGCCGAAATCTGGGAAAGCTTGCACAAGGCGGCGAGGAAGCGGGCGGACCGCAACTGGGTGATGAGAAGGGCGACTTTGGCCTTATTGCCTAAGATCCCCTGCAGCTGCTCATCGAAATCCTCCAGCTGGTCCAAGTCCTGATCCAAGCCGTCGCCCAAGTCCCGGCCCCGATCATCGCCCAAGTCCTGACCCGAAGAACCGTCGTGCGCCGAGAAGGAGGCGAACTCGCTTTCGAAGTCGGACAAGGCCTTGTCGATCTCTTCGTCCGACAATTCGTCTTCCCTCTCTTCGCCCTTTCTTTGGCGGTTCCCCTCGTTCATCTTGCCTTGGTCGTTCGAACCGTTCAATCCCTTCGGGCCCTTTGAATCATTCGGACCGTTCGAGCCACCCATGTCGTCCGAGCCGTTCGTCTCGTTGATGTCATCTGCCTCGTTCATAGTCCCACCTTAGCAAAGGCTCCCTCACCAAGCGGTTCGGCCATTTTGGCCTTCTTCGCCGATTTCTTCCCCGCGGCGATCATCAGCTTGATGCGGTTGAGCTGGTTGGCCTCGGAAGAACCGGGATCGTAGTCGATGGAGACGATGTTGGCTTCCGGATGCTGCCGACGGATCTCGTGGAACATCCCCCGGCCGGTCACATGGTTGGGCAGGCAGGCGAAAGGCTGGGCGCAGATGATGTTGGGGGTCCCGGTCTCGATCAGGTCCACCATCTCCGCGGAAAGAAGCCATCCCTCCCCTGCCTGAACGCCGATGGAGGTGACCGTCTGGGCCTTCTCCATGAGCTCGGGTATGGTCGCGTCCAGGGAGAACTTGCCATGGGAGAGCGCGAGCGCCTTCTCCACCACGTTCCGGTATTTCTCCGCCAGGAAACGGGCCAGTTTGCGCACGGGGACGGCCTTGAAGTCCTGACCCAGGACCCGCTGGTTCCATGTATAGGAGTACATGGTCTGGGTCATGAACTCCATCATGCCGGGGACCACGGCCTCGCAGTCCTGGGACTCGATCACCTTGACCACGTTGTTGTTGGCGTCCGGCTGATATTTGACCAGGATCTCGCCGACCACGCCGACCCGGGGCTTGCGGGGGATGCGGCGCAAAGGCAGGGAGTCGAAGGCCCGGACGATGCCCAGGCATAGTTGGTTATAAGTCAGATAGGCCCTGCCGTAATGCTTCTTCGCGGTCGCGGAAAAGCCGTGATGTTCCAGAGTCTCGCGGCTGATCGCATCCCAGCGGGCGTAGAGCCGGTCCGCTGAGCCCGCCTCCTGTTCGTAAGGCCGGGTCCGGTAAAGGACTTTCATGAGCAGATCCCCCAGATAAAGGGCCTTGACCGCCCGATGCAGCAGGGTGGGGGTGATGCTGAAACCGGGGTTGTCCACGAACCCCTGGGTGGAGATGGCGATAACCGGGACCTGAGGGTAGCCGGCGTCCACCAGGGCCTTGCGGATCAAGCCGTAATAGTTGGTGGCCCGGCACATGCCTCCGGTCTGGGTGATGGCCAGGGCCACATGTTCGGGGTCATACCGGCCTTCGGCTATGGCGTTGACCAGCTGGCCGACCACCAGGATGGAGGGATAGCAGGCGTCGTTGTTCACGTATTTCAAGCCGAACTCGATGTCGGCCTTGGAGGCGTGTTCCAGCAGCTCCGCCTTGTAGCCCCCGGAACGGAAGACCGATTCCAGAAGGCCGAAATGGGCGGGCGACATCTGAGGCAGGAGGATGGTATGGGTTTTCTTCATCTCTTTGGTGAAGGGGACGATCTTGGCGTACTTGGACATGTTGGCGCCTTTGCGGACCGTCCGGTGGAAACCAGTGGTCGTCGTGGCCCCGGAGGCCCGTTTGGCCCTTTCCTCTACGGCGGCCTTGAGGGACCGCAGGCGGATCTTGGCCGCGCCCAGGTTGCTCACTTCGTCGATCTTGAGGACGGTGTAGACGTCTTCCTTCTCCCCGAGGACCTCCTGCACCTGATCGGTGGTGATGGCGTCAAGCCCGCAGCCGAAGGAGTTGAGCTGGACCAATTCCAGACTGGGATACTGGGAGACGAAGCGGGCGGCCGCGTAAAGCCGGGCGTGATAGGCCCACTGGTTCATGACCCGCAAAGGGGCCCGGCTTTCCTGGCCGTCGGCGTAGACCTGGTTGGAGGAATCGAAAGCCTCCTGGAGGGGGTCGTCGTATTCGGCCACTGTGGCGTAATCGCCGGAGGCGGTCTTGGATTGGCCTTGCACGATTGCCTGACCGGTCGAACCGAGTCCAGCTGACCCAAGTCCGGCAGGCCGCGAGGCCAATCCCAGGGCCGCCTGCCCATCGGAGATGAGTTTGGCCCCCCGCAGGTTGTAAGGGTCATACCCGTCATCCACCTGGCGGAAGCCGTCTTTGGTACGAAGCCGGGGGTTCGCCTCCTCTTCGCCGATGAAGGGGGTCAAGTTCAGCTTCCGTCCCGGCTCCAGCCAGGAGACGGAATCCTCGGTCAGAACCACCATCCCCATGGTGCAGATGGCTTCGGGAATGCCGTGGTTGATCTCCGGGTCCACATGATAAGGCCGCCCCGCCAGGACGATCCCCCTCAGGCCGTGCTCTTTCATATAGGTCAGGGCCCGCAGGCCTTCCATCCGCACGTCATGCTTGAAGATCTTGTCTTCGGCGTAGGCGGCGGCCACGGCCTTCTCCGCCTCTTCCCGGCTGACCTGGGCCCAGGCGAACTCCTCCACGATCCGGTCCACCATCTTGTCGGGATTGGCCATGTTGAAGTAGGGATGCATGTAGCGGATGGCCGGGTCCCTCAGCTCCTCCATGTTGGCCCCGATAACTCCGGGATAATTGGCCACGATCGGGCAATTGAACTTGTTGTCTTGGTCGGGGGCCAGCTCCTCTTCGAAGAAGACGCACGGGTAGAAGATGGTGGTGATGCCTTTGTCCAGCAGGTCCTTCATATGGCCGTGGGCCAGCTTGGCCGGATAACAGATGTTCTCCGAAGCGATGGAATCAATCCCCTTCTGGAAGAGCTCATGGCTGGACCTGCGGGAAAGCTCGACTTTGAATCCCAGACTGGTCAGGAGGGTGAACCAGAAGGGATAGTTCTCATACATGTTGAGCACCCGGGGAATGCCGATGGCCCCGCGGGTGGCTTTTTTGTCGGACAGGCGACGGTAGCCGAAGACCCGCTTGTACTTGTAGTCATACATGTTGGGCAGGGGCGAGCGCTTTTTGTTCTTGTCTCCCCCGCGTTCGCACCGGTTGCCGGTCACATAGCGGGACCCGTCCTGGAAGGTGGTGATGGTCAGCTTGCACTTGTTCTGGCAGAGATTGCAGACATCCCTCTCCGTGGTCATGCTCAGCTGGTCCAGCTGGTCTCCGGACAGCATGGAGGTCCTGGCCGGCTGGCCGCCATCCGCTTCGCCGCTTCCCCAGGCTTCGTCCTCGTCGTAATGCATGCGGGCGGTCAGAGCGCAACCATAGGCCCCCATGAGCCCGGCTATGTTGGGCCTTTCCACCTGACGGCCGGTCAAGAGTTCGAAGGCCCGCAGGACGGCGTCGTTGAGGAAGGTGCCTCCTTGGACCACCACGGTATCCCCTAGGTCATTGGTGTCCCTCAGTTTGATCACCTTGTAGAGGGCGTTACGGACCACGGAATAGCACAGCCCGGCGGCTATGTCCTCGATACTGGCCCCTTCCTTCTGGGCTTGTTTGACGGAGGAGTTCATGAAGACCGTGCAGCGGGAGCCCAGGTCGACCGGGGCCTGGGAGCGCAAGGCGGCTTGGGTGAATTCGTCGATGGTCAGGTCCATGGACTGGGCGAAGGTCTGCAGGAAGGAACCGCAACCGGCCGAGCAAGCCTCATTGACGGAGATGGATTCGATCACCCCGTCGTCGATGGACAGGTATTTCATATCCTGCCCGCCGATGTCGATGACCGAGGTGACCCCGGGGCTGACGATCTCGGCCCCACGGTAGTGGGCCATGGTCTCCACGACCCCCTCGTCGCAATGCAGGCCGGCCTTGATCAGCCCTTCCCCGTAGCCGGTGGTGCAGGAACGGGCGATGTAGGCCTCGGCCGGCAGGACTTTTTCGATTTCCTTGATGATGTTCGCCGCCGCCAGCAAGGGGGACCCTTCGTTGGCCCCGTAAGAGGACCAGACGATTTCCTGGTCATCGTTGATCAGGGTGGCCTTGATGGTGGTGGATCCGGCATCGATCCCTAGGAAATGCGGGCCTTGAGCTCCTTCCAAGGTCCCTACGACCACATGCTCTTTGCCATGCCGGCGGCCGAATTCCTCTCTCTCCTGCGGGGTCAGGAAAAGGGGCCTCATGGTCCGGTTCTCCGAAGGCAGGTTTTTCAGATTGTCGATGTCGTCCAAAAGCTGCCTGCAAGTCCGGGGGGCGAAGATGTCAAGCCCGCTCTCTTCGTGCCATTTCTTGGCGGCGGCTGAGATGTCGGCCGAGTCGGGGTTGGCGGCGACCAGGGCGGCTCCGTAAGCCACATAGAGATGGGCGGATTCGGGGGTGATGAAGTCCTCCACCCGGCCGGCAAGCAGCCGCTGGAAGGCCGCCCGCAGTTCGCTCATGAAGAAGAGGGGGCCGCCGAGGAAGACCACGGTCCCTTTGACTGGGCGTCCATTGGCCAGGCCGGCGATGGTCTGGGTGGCCACGGCGGCGAAGATGGAAGCGGCCAAGTCCGGTTTGGCGACCCCGTCGTTGATGAGGGGCTGGAGGTCGGATTTGGCGAAGACCCCGCAACGGGAGGCGATGGGATAAAGGACCTTATGGTCTTTGGCCAGGTCGTTGAGCCCTTCGGCGTCGGTGTCGAGCAAGGTGGCGGTCTGGTCGATGAAGGCCCCGGTGCCTCCTGCGCAGGAACCGTTCATCCTCTGTTCAGGGGTCGGCTTGAGGTAAGTGATCTTGGCGTCTTCACCGCCCAGTTCGATGATCACGTCAGCCTGGGGATAGGCTTCTTCGATGGCGTCGGTCTCGGAGATGACTTCCTGGATGAAAGGGACGTGGATATGGTCGGCCAGGCTGATACCCCCAGATCCGGTGATGGCCAGTTGGACCGGTTCCTCCCCCCGTCCGGCCGCAGCCAGGGTCTGATGGATATCGGTCAGGAGCTCTTGGGCGGTCGCCCTCACATTGGCGTGATGACGGCGATAATCGGCGAAAAGGACCTGAGGATCGTCCTGGCTGAAAGGCTGATGGATGCGTTGACCATCGGCGTCGAAGCCGTAGCCTTGGTTGAGCACGACGGCCTTGACGGTGGTCGAGCCTACATCCATACCAATGCGAATTGCGGTCATGACGCCTCCCTTGCCCTCATATTATCGAAGGGATTGCCCCTGTGGACCCGCGGATTCAGCTGGAAAAGCCCCTGTGCGTGTCGTTTTCCATCTGAAAGCTGAAAGCGGCGGCCTCCCGCTTCCGGCCGTCAGCCCCGAATCGTCCCCGTCCCCGATGCCTGGCCGGGTCGTAGGCCTGAATCGCTAAAGTGAAGATATGTTGAATTCGGATACGACCATGGGGCAAGACCCCCGGCAGGAGCCGGCCCTTTCCCGCGACACCACCCCGGACAATCCCTGGTCCGTGGCCCATTTGAGCCAAAAATGGCATCAGGCTGTGGAAAACTGGCCGGCCACCTGGGTGGAAGGGCAGATCCAGGAGATCAATACCCGCCGGGCTGGCTCGGTTTACATGACTTTGCGCGACAACACCGAAGAGGTGACCGTTCAGGTCTCCGGCTGGCGGAACTTCGCCTATCAGGCCGCTCAGTTCGTCCAGGGGGACAAGGTGGTCGTCCATGGCCGTCCTGAGATCTGGATGAAAAGGACCAGTCTCAGCCTCATCGGGGATGACATCCGCCGGGTGGGCAAAGGGGACCTCCGTCAGCAGATCGAAGAACTTCGCAAAAAACTCAAAGGGGAAGGCCTCTTTGACGAAGGCAACAAGGTCCCTTTGCCCGAATTCCCCCGCCGGATCGGCCTCATCTGCGCCCCCCAGGCCCGGGCCGAGGGGGACGTGGTCACCAATGCCAAACTGCGCTGGCCGACCATTGAGTTCACCATCGAACACGTGCATGTGCAAGGAGAGCATTGTCCTGAGGAAGTGATCGCGGCCATTCGGAAGCTGGACGCCGATCCGACAATCGACGTGATCATCGTGGCCCGCGGCGGCGGCGCTTTCGAAGACCTGATCGGGTTTTCCGATGAAGGGGTCGTCCGGGCTGCGGCGGCCTGCGTCACCCCCCTGGTTTCCGCCATCGGGCATGAGGATGACTGGACCCTGATCGACCTGGCGGCGGATATGCGGGCCTCCACCCCCACCGACGCGGCCAAGCGGGTGGTGCCGGACGTGATGGAACAACTGGCTTTGGTGGACGAAGCGCGAAAGAGGATCAGGGAACGTCTGACCTACCGTCTGGCATCAGAACAACAGCGCATCGACGCTTACAAGAACCGGCCCAGTCTCACCCGGCCAGGCAGCATCGTGGAGCGTCCCCAGCTTCTGGTCGACGACGCGGTCCGCCGCCTGGATGTGGCCGTCCGTCGCCTGACGGATGACGCCTCTTTCCGGATTGAAAAACTCCACGCCAGCCTGACCGCCTTGAGCCCCCAGGCGACCCTGAACCGCGGCTACGCGGTGGTCCAGGACGACCAGGGCCACGTCGTCTCGGATGCCGCCCTTTTGACGGTAGGTCAGAAGCTGATCCTGACCTTGCACAAGGGGAAGGCTTCGACGACCGTCGACCAGACGCGACCAGCGCCGACGGAAGCGAAGAAACGCCAAGGATAAGGAAGACGAGAAGAGCAAGGGGCGACAGCCCCCTATCCACCGCCCCGCATAACCTGATAAACAGACAAGCAAAGGAATATGATCATGGCAAAGACAAGCGCCGAATCGGAAGAGACCGGTAAGCGGCAGGATGTTTCCTCCTCCCTGACCGAGGAGGAAGCCAGGGCGATTACTTCCATGTCTTACGAACAAGCCCGCGATCGACTGGTCCAGGTCGTCCAGACATTGGAAACCGGCGGCCTGGATCTGGAGGACTCCGTTCACCAGTGGGAGTTGGGGGAAGCCCTGGCCAAACGGGCGCAGGCCTTGCTTGACGACGTCCGTGCCAAACTCGACGCCGCCCAGGCCGACCAGGCGGCCGCAGGCGCTTCCGCCGGGACCCAGGGCAATATGGAACAAGCGTGAGATCGATATCCTCCCATCTAATTATGATTCAACGTTGATGCATGATGACCGTTGCAAGTAGAGAAAGAAGAACATGGAATCAATCGCTTACATCAACGCCCTTCAGGCGCAGACCACCGATCTGGGCAATGCCGTCAACCGGCGCGGGGCCGAACTGTCCGAAGCGAAGAAACGTCTCCTGCGGCTTCTTGACCTCCAAGAGGAGATCGACGGCTGGAGGAAGGGGTTCGAGTCGGCCCAGGACCAACGTCGGTCAGTTTTATTCGCCTTGAAATCCTCGGGAGTCGACAGCCGTATCGCGGTGGGCTATTGTCAGCGTATGGAAAGCGTCGTCAACGGGAATTCCGCTTTCGCCGCTTCCGACAGCTTCACCCATACTTTGAAGAAGCTCGCTGACGATATTGAAGAGACTCGGCTGCGTATAAGTCATCTGACCAGGTTGATTGATACCCTGCGGGCGGATGAGAACCATCTTCGCCAGCGGATAGACAGATTGAAGCAGGAAGGATGAGCGTCTCAGGAGAAGACCCCGAACTCGTCATCAAGGATGAGGTTTTCACACAGGCGGGTAAGAATTGTTCCACTCAGGGGAAGCGGCTGGAGGAGGCTTTCGGCAGCTATCTGACCATTCTTCAGGATATCGCCGATCATGCGGTGACGAGCGGAGAAGTCCATGATGCGACCACCCAGTTCATCGCTCTCGCCAAACAGATCAAGGGCAAGTTGGATGGCGCCGGAAGCCGGGGGAAGAAGATCTGCGACGGCTTCGTTCTCCAGGTGGACCACGACGACCAATATCTCTACTGAAAAGACACGGATTCACTACAGGAAGAAGGACTTGTGACCCAGATCAACATCGATGGAAATGAACTGGCCAGTCAGGTCGCGAAACTGAGAAAATTGGAAAGTTCATTGCGAACGACTGTGAAGAAGACGGATAAAGGCGAGGGCACTGGTTCCGCGCAAAAGACCGCCCTCCTGCTGGAGGAGGATTTCGACGGTGCACGCGCGGCGCTGCTCACCCTGGTCAGCAATTCAGCCGCTTTTTATCAGAATGTCCTGAACAGCATGAAAGGCGCGGACGCAAACGCCGCGCAGGGATTCGGAGGTGTCAGATGATGCCGACGCGAGATTTCACAGCCGCCACGAAAAAACGCCTTTTAGCCGTTGTCAAAGAGGTCACCGTCCCCGCCGACGCGCCCTGGTATAAACGTTTCTGGGATTGGTGCGGCGACAATGAGCCGAATGTCGTCGAGGCGAACGACAACCTCAAACAGGCGTATATGCATGGGACCGCCATTGATATCCAGGATTATCATAAAAGGATCATCGATCAGAACAACACCTCCCGCCAGACGATTGAGAAGATATGGAAAACGGTGAACGCCGACAACGACGCTTACGCCTCCCGTCTTGCCGCCGTCAGGACCGACCTGCTTTCCCTCACCCGTCTGCTGAAGGAACTGGCGGGGACAGTCAGTCCGTCGAATGGCTCTTTCACACCGGCAGGCATCAGCAGGATGCAAGATGATTTCTCCCGATACCAGAAAAACGAGATTCTGCTCAACAAGCTGGCCGACAAAGGCCTGACCGCCCAGGACTTCGGGAAAATGGACCAGCAGGGGCAGAAAAGCTTCATGGATGACCTTCTTCCCGTCTGGCTGCAATCCACGAACCTGTCCTCGGCTGAAGGCTTATGGACCATCCCCCTCGGCCCGAACCTTCAACTGACATACACCGTTTCCGTGACCGGAGACAAAGACAAGCCTTACGTCTCACGGACGATCTCCCGCCAAAAGATGGACATTCTCGCCATGAAGAACCTGAAATTCGGCAAGGGAAGTCTCAGCTGGGACGAAGACGGCCTGCACGCGGACTCCGAAGGACCAGATGTTCCCCTCCAAAACTATCCCGAGGAAACCGATCCCCAGCTTGCCGGCGGTTGGACAACGAGTAGTTCCACTTCCTCGGGAACGGATGGAACGTTCGAAGAGAGTTTAAGTTTATCGAATAAAAATACTACCTATACGATTACGCGCGGTGGTAATATACCTAAACAATCAGTCCATTTCAGCTATAAGGTTTCGACGGACCTCGATAAGACAAACATCAGCAGCGAAACGAAAATCGAAGCCAGCGTCCATCAGTCCGGCTGGGGCAAAATACCAGTGCCGGCGTCTCCCGTCCCCGCACCATTTCCCATCATGCTGACAATGCCTTCCATTCCACGAATAACAATGCCCGAAATAACGCTCCCCGAGGTAGATGTCGATCCCGAAACCGCCCAAGCCGTGACCCAGGGCGTAGTCATGACTGGGACCGTTATAGGCTTCATCGCGATTTTGGCCCATTACGCGCCCTACCTCGCGCTTATCGCTGCATAAAAATATATATGCACACATTAGCAGACTATTTCAGAAATCAGCAAGACCCAGAAAGCACCGATAATGGAAAAAGACAGAAACACTCCACGATGGCGTAATACGATTACAGGATTCGTCTGGGCGATCGTCATCGTTTTCACCCTCATCCTCGCCGGGGGCATCACCTACGGCGTCCGTCACGCCCGCGACCATGCCACCCGGCCAGCCCAACAACTGGTCACCATCACCTTCGACGCCAGCTTCATCCGCCAGGTAAAACTTACGCCTAAGCAATTCGCGAAGACATTTCACACTATGCTAAGCGTGAAAACGAAGAGATCGTACCCCACGAAAAACGGGGCGGTGATCATGGAAGTGACCCCAGCCCAACGCACACGGATGATCCGCAACGGCAAGGAATTCCTCTCGACGGTCTCCGCCCCCTTCCTCAACGACAACCCGAAATACCATTACAAAGTCAGCCCCGACTACAAACGGATCGACATATGGATGGACGAGACAGCCAGCATGGAGGCGTACTTAGCGATAATAGGTGGCGTCCCCAACGTCTACGGCTTCCTTTATTACATCACCGGCCACACCGGCCCCTGGGACATGACCACCACCATCTACAACTGCAACACAGGAAAACGCAAACTCACATTTTCCTATTGGAAACAACCCCGAATTACCTGGCCACTAAAAATCCTCAAATAGAGGAAACACAACGGAAAAACTGCCCCCTCACAAGCGCGGACTTATACAGAAAGGAACACAGGATGGAAACGACCCTTTTCCACGATAGAATCACCATAGATTTACCGGAGAATTATTCGGTGTGGGACCAGGACCTCCCTCCGCTGCCAGGAGTCACGCGATCCCCTGGCAACGACAGCCCGGAACCCGATCAGAAGAGCGGAGTCTTCTCCGACACGCCGGACGAGTCTTCCTCCAGCGTCTTCTATCGAAGCGGGAGATGCCCGGAGACCTTCCTCCACTGCCTGGCGACAGGCAAGGAGTGGGGGAAGGCTGAACTGAGCGAACGCCTGAATTCCTATCACGTTCTCTTCACCCGTTCCCTGCCGCTTTTCAAGGATTATGACCTGGCCTTCCGCCCTCTGAAGGATGGCATGGGTTCCGCTCTTGGCCAGATGCGGTACTCTTTCGCCTCTCCGGACAAGGAATGGTATGGGGTCCTCCTGGTCTTTCCCATCGGCGTCGCCAGCCAGAAGGAGGCTCTGATCAATATGGTTTGCCCGATCCCGGATTCGCGGAACGCCATGTTCGAGTTCGCCTCAATCGCCGATTCGCTGACTCTGACCAGCGCAAGCCCGGAGGCTTCTCCCTCTCATCAATCAAACCCGTAGAGGAGGGTCCCTGCGGCGCTTTTCCGCCCACGAATTCCTCAGGCCCATCTTCCGCTCAGATTTTCGGCTTTGATGCAACCACAGAATTCCACCCAGAGAGAATAAAAGACGGGATGCAAGCGGAAATCACCCTCAACTCGTCGGCAGGAGCCAGTCATAATAAGGATATGGAATTCACAGATGTCATGAAAGCGCGCCATTCGGTGCGTGATTTCTCTCCTAAGCCCGTCAGCCCTGAAACCATCAGGGAAATCGTCCGTTTGGCCGGTCACGCCCCCAGCTGGGTGAACGCCCAGCCCTGGCATGTCTACGTGGCCATGGGCGCGACCTTGGACCGCATCAAAGAGTCCCACAGGCGCCATGTGGAAAAGGGAGACCCCTCGCAAGCGGATTGGCCCATCATGCATCGTGACCAGTGGGGGCAGGAATCGGCTCGCCACATGGCTGACTTCCGCCAAACCCTGGCCGCCCTGCAAGAGGCCCATCGGATAGACCCGGAGGCATGGGCTCAGGCGGAAACCGGGCTTTTCCGGGCGCCTGCCGTCGTCTATCTGACCGCCCCTCGCGTGGACAACCTCTGGCCCGCCTATGATCTGGGGGCATTCGGCCAGTCGCTCATGCTGGCCGCGAAAGACAAGGGCCTTGATTCCATCCCCGCTTACGAATTCGTCCGTTACCCTCAGGAGATTCGGACGGAATTCGCCATCCCGGATGACCATGCCCTGGCCATAGGTATCGCCCTGGGCTATCCGACCGATTCGTCTTTCAACCTCTTCCATCCCGATCGAGAGGATATCGCCGATTTCCTGGTGATGAAAGGCTGAACCGGAAGGGCCCGCCCGGTTCAGCCCATATCAGCCGGGGCGTCTTTCACGAACTCGAAAAGATCCCCCGGCTGGCAGTCCAAGGCCTGGCAGAGCCTGGCCAGGGTCTCGAACCGGATTGCTTTGGCTTTGCCGGTCTTCAGGATGGATAGGTTTGGCAGGGTGATTCCCACCTTTCGTGACAGTTCGGTCAGGCTCATCTTCCGTTTGGCCAGCATAAGGTCAAGAGTGCAGACAATCATCAGATCGTCAGCTCGCTTTCGTCCCGCAGACCCGTAGCTTGGGCGGCCACCTGGCTCAGCGCCTGGAAGATGACGCCGATGACCAGACTGGCCAGGATGCCCAAGGGGACCATGACATAGCCGAAGAAGGGTTGCGCGGCGTTGGGAATGGCCAGCAGGAGCGCGCCCAGGAAGATGATGGCCGCGTCAGCGTAAGCGAGACGGGCGATCAGGCGCAGGCGTCGGCAAGTGCCGGCCGTGAAGGCCTTCAAAGGTTCGGTAAGACTTCCGCTGATCCGCCAGCTTTGCCAGAGGGCGAGGAAGATGGGGATGGAAACGCACCAAGCGTAAAGGAGACACGGCCAGAAGGCCCATGAGAACTCCAGGTTCTCCGCTTTGATGGCCTGACCCACCCAAGGAAGGACGAGGAAGAAGAACAGTAGACAAAGAACGGCGATGACGACGATGGCTACCCGTAGAAAACGGAAGACTTTCGTTTTCGGATTTGCGTTCATTTCACACTCCTGCTAAGGCTTGATCGGTTGACACAGTCATGATATCACAAAATTTATCGAATTTCAATATATCTTTATCGTATTTCGATAATTTCTCTCTCTTGCGGTACACGAAGGGATCAAAGAATCAGGAGGCGCCAAAAAGCAGCCATCAAGAAGCCTCAGGAATAAAAATCACGCCTTCAGGGTTCGTCCCATTCCTGGCGTAATGAAAAAGCAGGTCGATGAAACTTGCCGGGTAAGGGACGAAAGACCCATCGACCACCATCCTCTTGATCCCGTCAGCATCCGCCCAAGAGACCTCTTGCACCTCTTCCGCCTGCAAAACAAGCCGATCCAGGTCGCAGTCGGCTTTGAAGAGATAGATGTCATCGAAGCAACCGTTTTCCGTGACGGTCAGCAGAGGAGGATCGTGTCTGAAATCATGCCGGATTCCCAGCTCCTCGAAGAGCTCCCGTCCCATGGCTTCTTGACTGGTCTCTCCGGCTATGGCGCTGCCGCTGGCCGTCATATCCTATAGGTTGGACCAGGATTCCTTTGTGCCCTGCCTTTTCTGGACCAGCATCAGCCCCTTGGAATTGAAAAGACAGGAATGGACGATGATGCGGAAAGTCCCTTGCGGCTGGGCGTCCCCACGGACCATGGTCCGTCCAAGCCGGACCCGGTCTTTCGAATACAGATCGCACAATTCCATAAAGACCTCCCCGGGTCGTTCTCTTGAGCGGATCCCCATTTTATGCAGCTCCCGACGACAGTGACGACAGCCTCCCCGTCGCAAGGTAGCGGGGGCATGTATCATAGAGGATGGTGTTCGCCGACGAGCCTTGACAAGGCGACTTGGGCAAGCGGAAGGCGAAGACCGTGCCCTGGTAGCTCAGGGGATAGAGCACCGCTCTCCTAAAGCGGGTGTCGTGCGTTCGAATCGCATCCAGGGCACTGTTTCATCTCATCTTTTGTATTTCTCTTATTGTGGTTTTTATTCTTTTATTTTGATTCCGCCGGCTTGGCCAGAACGTCGTTCAAGGCCTCAGCCATGGTCGGATGGGTGTAGATCATGTCCCGCAGGAGCTCGTAGGCGAGATGGCTTTTCATGGCCAAGGCGATGATATTGATGATTTCATGGGCCTCATTGGCGTAGATGGTGGCGCCAAGAATCTCATGACTGGACTTGTCCACGAGGATCTTGTAGATGCCCCTCTGATTCTCCATGACGCGAGCCTTGGGAACGGCCGCCGCAGGAAGGGAGAAAACCAGGTAGTCCTTGCCCGCTTCCAAACCGGATTGACGGATCTGGTTTTCGGTCATTCCCACATGGGCCAAAGGCGGGGTGAGGAAGGTGGAGGAAGGGACGGCGAAACGGTCGGCTGTGGTCCTTGTCCCCTCGCCTGCAAGTTGGTCGCGGACGATGCGGAAATCATCCAAAGAGATGTAGGTGAACTGAGGACCCCCGTTCACGTCCCCCAGGGCCCAGACCCCGTCCACGCTGGTGCGCAGATGCTCGTCCACAGCGATGGCCCCTCTCCGCGTCACCGTGATGCCCGTATTCTCCAGGCCCAACCCTTCGGTATTGGGCCTGCGGCCGGTTGCCAGAAGGACGGCGTCAAAGGAGGCGGATACAGATTCGCCCGCCTCATTCCGATAAGTCACCTGGACCTGGGAACCATCATCCACGATGGAGGAAGGCTTGGTTTTGACGATTGTAATTCCCAAGTCAATCAAGTCCTTCGTCACCAAAGCGGCCACGTCCTCATCCTGATCCATCAGAAGCCGCTGATGATGGTCGAAAACGGTCACCCGGGACCCATAGCTGGAGAACATCCCAGCGAATTCCAAGCCGATATGGCCGCCCCCGACGATGGCCAGCCTAGCCGGGTTGGTCGGCAGCTCCATGGCTTCTTTGGAAGTGACGATCCTCGGCCCCAACTTCACGCCGGCCGGGATGTTCGGCCGGGCTCCGGTGTTGATGAAGATCCGCTCCCCGGTCACCTGCAGGTCTTTCCCATTCGCCAGCCGTACGGCCAGGGTATGATCATCCAAGAAGGAGGCTGTCCCGTTCATGACGGTGGCGGTCTCTTCGTCGGCCACCATATGGTAATTCTTGGCCCTCAGCTGCTCGGTCATCCGCCCGCGCTTGACCGTGGCCTGGTCGAAAGGAAGACCTTTCTGCCCGTTGAGGATCAGATTCTTGGAAGGCAGGCAGCCCACGTTGATGCAGGTGCCCCCATACATCTGGTCGGATTTTTCAACGACCAGGACGTCTTCTCCCCTGCCGGCCAAAAACTTAGCCAGGGTCTTGCCGCCTTTACCGAAACCGATGATGACATTGGTGAAGCTGTAATGTTCCATGGCTCGCCATCATACAGGTCCGCTCGCCCAATTCAAGCCCGAAGACCCTCCCTTCCTTCGCCAGCATAATCGATTCTCTGCCGTCCTCCTGGTATCCTGAGATTTATCACAAGCATGAGAATGCGCGAAAGCACGACGAGGACCGAGGCGACGATGCGGCAATTCCAGAAATCTTCCAAGCTTGACAATGTTCTCTATGATGTCCGCGGGCCGGTCGTGCAGGAGGCCGCCCGTATGGAAGAGGCCGGCAAGAAGATCCTCAAGCTCAACATCGGCAATCCGGCGACTTTCGGCTTCACCGCCCCCGACGAGGTCATTCACGACATGATGAGCAATCTGACTGAAAGCGAAGGCTACTCGGATTCCCGTGGCCTCTTCTCCGCCCGCAAAGCCATCATGCAATACTGTCAACTGAAGAAAATCCCCAACCTGGACATCAAAGACATCTATACCGGCAACGGGGTCAGCGAACTGATCAACCTAGCCATGCAGGCCCTTTTGGATGACGGTGACGAAATCCTCATCCCCGCCCCCGACTACCCGCTCTGGACGGCCTGCGCCACCTTGTCCGGAGGGAAAGTCATCCATTACCTGTGCGACGAGCAGTCCGACTGGTACCCGGACATAGCCGACATGGAGAGGAAGATCACCGACAAGACCAAGGCCATCGTGGTCATCAACCCCAATAATCCCACCGGGGCCGTCTATCCCAAGGAGGTTCTGGAGCAGATCGTCGACCTGGCCCGCAAGCATGGGCTCATGATCTTCTGCGATGAGATCTATGACCGTCTGACCATGGATGGGGCCGAACACGTATCCATCGCCTCCCTGGCCCCTGACCTTTTCTGCGTCACTTTCTCCGGCCTGTCCAAATCACACATGGTGGCCGGTTTCCGCGTGGGCTGGATGGTCATCTCCGGCAACAAGAGCCTGGGCCGGGACTATATGGAGGGGATCAACATGCTTTCCAACATGCGCCTCTGTTCCAACGTGCCGGCCCAATCCATCGTGCAGACCGCCTTGGGCGGCTATCAAAGCGTGGAGGAATACCTGCGCCCGGGCGGACGGATCCACGAGCAAAGGGATTGCATCTACGACATCCTCAAGGAGATCCCCGGCGTCAGCGTGGTCAAACCCCAATCCGCCTTTTACATCTTCCCCAGGCTGGACCTCAAGAAGTTCAACATCCATGACGACATGCAGTTCGCTTATGACTTCCTCTTCCAAAAGCAGGTGCTGGTGGTGCAGGGGACCGGATTCAACTGGCCGAAGCCCGACCACTTCCGCATCGTCTATCTGCCCCATAGGCGGACTCTGACCGCGGCCGGGGAGAAGTTGGCCGACTTCCTCAGCACCTACCGCCAGTAGGGGTCGCGGGCCTAAAGCATGCGATGGGATTCCTTTTTCAGTTCGTCCACCAAGCCAGCGGTGATGATGCCGGAAGGCATGGCCACGACGACCACTCCCATGATAGAGGAGATCATGGCTATGGCTTTGCCCACATCCGTGGTCGGATACAGGTCCCCATAACCCACGGTCGTCAGGCTGACGACGGCCCAATACAAGGCGTCAAAGAAGGTATGGAAGGTCTGCGGCTCCACGTTGAAGATAATCAGGGCGGTCACCAGAACATAGCCCATGGCGAACAAAAAGACGGCTATCAGGGATTCCCTCTGCTTGAGCAGGACCCTGGCCAAGGCCCGCATGCTCTTGGAATAGCGGATGAATTTGAAGGCGCGGATGGTCCTGAACAGGCGCAGGACCTTCAGCGAGCGCCAGACGGAGTCCAGGCCCAGGAAGGTGGGCAGGATGGACAGGAGGTCGATGATGGCCATGGGGGTGAAAGGATAGATGAAAAAGGAGACCCTGCCTTTGCCCAGACGCAGGTCGGCCGTGACCCAGCGCGCGACGTAATCGATGATGAAGATGACCGTGCAGCTGATCTCGATGACTGAGAAGATGGTCCAGGTCTGCTTGAAACACAAGGGGACCAGGCAGATGGCGATGATCGCCGTCATCACCTGGCCGTAAAGCACGGCCACTTTGTTCCGCCCATACAGCATGGTATAAAGTTGGCGGCGCAGTCCCAGGCTCCGGGGGGAGACTTCATCCGATTCATCCTCGGAGACGTCGTCATCCGAGATCTCATGCAGGAGATTGTTTGCCATCTGCCACCATCCTCAACGCTGCATCCAGCGATGCCTCTAGTAGAAACTCTACCGCATCCGCGGTCTTGACATGTCAAGCAGGGCTGGTGAGCGGTTTTCGGCGAGGCCGAAACCGAAAAGAACCGCCCGGCCGGGCTCGGGCGTTTTCACCCCGGAGTCCGGTCAGACGGTTCTTTTGTTCGATGCGGAGCAGAAGGCGAAGGCTATCCGCCTGCTTTGTCCGATCTACTTGTCCAAAACGACGTAAGGCAGGACTGGCCCGCCTTCGACCGGCTTCATGACCGCATGCTGGTCGGTGGACCCGGTGACGGCATCGATGGCGTTGCTGTCGGTCAGGTCGGTGTCGAAAGGAGACTTGTCGGAGACCTCTCCCCTGCCGCCGCCGAAGCGGTAGTCTCCGGTGCCGGCTGGGCAGGTGACCCCTTTGTGGCAATCCAGCGAATAGACGGGGCGCACGTTGCCCACCCCTTCGCCATCCTCGGAAGAGGAGTACATGGAGACCTGATAGCCGGCCTTGGCCAGGTCGAAAGCCCCCAGCAGGGAGGTGTCAAAGGAGGCGACGACCTGCCTGCCGCCCGACCACGTCCAGGTCGATCCCGCCCAGCTTCCTGCCGTCCTTGTCGTAAACGCCAGGGCCATACTGGGAGTCGGCGTTGCGGCCGTCCACGACCACGGCGTACCTCCAGGCTCCGGCCGCGTTGGTATTGGTGCCGGGAAGGAGCGGGGTGGTCGTGGCGGCCTGGTCGCCGGGAGCGGCGTCCACGGCCGTGTCGGACAGATAATAATTGAGCCTTTGCGTACTCATCTGGTTCGCGGACCAGGGATTGCGCACGTCCCCGGCCATGGAGGCGACCAGGCGGATCTTGTCCCCGTCCCGGTAGACCTTGACCCCTGTCAGGTCGAAGCTGCCCTTGTTGAAGGCCCCGTCGGTCGGATAGATGTAGTCGCCGTCGCCGTCATCATCACCCTGAGGGTCCTTCAAGGAGCCGACCAGGTTGCCGTAAGCGGTCAGGGAGTATCTCTGCGAGGCGCTGGCCCCTTTATCCCCGTAAGCGGTGATCCTCACCCGGTTCTCCACCAGGTTCAGGGTGATGTCTCCGGCATAGGCGCCTTGTAAGACCGGCAGCTCCGTCTTCTTGCCGTTGACGTCCGCCACGACTTTGCCGGCGTTGGTGGTACCGGACACATGGACCGTCCTCGAGGCGACCACGGATCCGTCGGTCAGACCTTTCACGGTCAGGCTGGGGACCTGGCCGGACGGCTCCTTGGAAGCCACGGCGTCCCACCTGTCCCAAGTGGCCGGATCGAAGTTGATCCGGCCCGGTTCCGCGATGGCCCAGTCATCCCCGGCCTTGCGGATGGTCTCATCGCCTACCGTGTAGTTTTCCAGGATCAGACCTTTGGCCCCTTTCTCCGGCCCGCCCAGAGTCACGGCCTTGCCCTGCGGGTTCGTGAACAGTTTGAGCACGTTCTGCTGCAAGGTGTACGGCTGGCCGTTCCAGGCGTCCACATGGAAATTCTTGATGCGGACGTTCTGCGTGTTCGACAGGGCGTAGATCCTGATGGCGCAGTTGGTCATGCCTTCCACGGTCGTGTTGGGGAAGTCAGGTTCCTGATGGTGGTCGACGGGTCGGCCTTGGTGGTGGAGTTCATATCCTCCCAATGGGAGGAGGAGTTGAAGATGCAGGTGTTGTAGCCCACGGAGTTGAAATACATGCGGTTATGGATGATGGAGGTCCCGTCGACGGTGATCCCGTCGATGTTGCGGGGGGACCAGCCCCATTGGATGACCGGACCGTTCTCGTTCTTCCAGATGACCGTGTCCCTCACGCTCACGTCCGAGTGATACAGCTTGAGCACGTCGTCATTGGAGTGGAAGAAGGTGTGCCGCATCCGGGACCCCTTGTAAAGCTCCAGGCCATCAGTCTGCCAATACCAGCTGCCGACCTGCTGATAGTCGCTCACGTCCATCTTGAAGGAGTCCTCATCCCCATAGACCACGAAAGAATGGTAAGGAGGCTCCTTGATGGTCACCCCCTGCAAGGTCAGCTTCTGTTCAAGCCCTTTGGTGGATTCGAACTGGAGCATCTTCACGCAGGAGGAGTGGCAGTTGTCCTTGTTCGCCGCCCGATGGTCGTAGCCGCCTTCGGTATCGGCCTCGTAGACGTACTGTTCGCCGGAAAGAACGCCGTAACCGGTCACCTTGTAAAGCCTCTGCTGACCGCCCAGGAAGCGGAAAGCGCCTTTGACGTAGGCCCCAGGAGCCAGGTAGATCCACTTGACGTTAGGCGGGAGCAGGGCGCGGTATTTGGAGCCCATCCAGTAGGTGCCGGGCTTGAAGTTGAGGACCTGGGCCTTGGTGTCGTCCAGGTTGGGGACCTGCCCCGGCTTGAGATAGAGGGTCTTGCCTTTGTCCGCCGGGATGAGGGTGGAGGAGGAAGCGACGAGGGGCTGGGCGAAGACGAGCATGGCGTTCTGGGGTTCGGATTCCACCCGGCGTTTGCCTTCGGCCTCCTTAATGGTCAGGCCGTCATTGGCGTCGGCGTAGACCATGCGCACCTGGGGCGCGAATTCCACGGAGAAGCGGTAGCCGGTCCGGGAGGCGGGGACTTTGATGGCCATCGTGTGGTCGTCGACCAGCTTCTTCTCGAAGGCGAGGCTGCGCGGACGGATGGTCACCTGGTCGACGGAGGAGACCGTCTGGCCGGTGGTCAGGCTGACGTTCACCCAGGTGTCCTCGCTGTATTCGAAGCTGGTCCAGGACATGGTCATATGGGCGTCGGAAGCGAATTCGGCCCCATCGGTGGAAGTGTAGCCGGGCTTCCGGTCATTGCCTTTCCCATTGCGGGGGAGACTCAGATAGGTGAAGGAATCATAGACCTTCCGCGGCTTTTTGGCTTCGGAGACGTTGACCGAGTAGAAGGGCGACTGCCGGACTTGCTTGTCGGCGATGGCCGGGCCGGCGCTTTTGAGAGCGTCGGCATGCCACCAGGTCTTGAGGGTGGGGGTGTCGGCCACTTTCGGCTTGGCCGGGCTGGACTGAGCCGCCACGGGGGCCGCGACGGACGTGGGGGCTTTCGAGGCGGCGACGGCCGAGGCGGGGTTGGCCAGGGAGGCCATGCCGCCTGCGAGACCCAGTGATAACAGGAAAACCAGGGATTTTTTGACTGTTTTCTTCATATGTGTGGCCACAGTCATAGCCACTTCGCTATGTGTACTCACGAAGGGCCATTGTAATGAGCTTTTCTGTCAGAATCTGAGAAAACGGAAATATCTCTGTAAATTTGCAAGATTTTTGTAAATTATCTTTATTATTGCTGATTTCTTGCGACATTGATGGCGTGTCGGCCCCCTCTCCGTCCGTCCCTCGCATACTCCCCCCCCTCCCTTATAAGGCTAAGAATCCTCTACCCCTTAAGGGAATTTTCAGGGTAAACCCCTATAGATTCACTTGCAAGACCTTTCTAGACTGAAAGCATGCAAACAGCTCGCGAGCGGATATCCACGAAAGGTCAGCCGCGGCGCGACAAGGGCGAAGACCTCGCCGAAGCATCGTGAAAACCTCACGACAAGAAAGGTGCAGACATGAACATCAATCAAGACATGGCCCCGGTCCTCATGGCCCGCAACGTCTCCGTGCAATACCATCTGGAATCGGAAAGCAAGGGCAAAGGCAAGGACGGCAAGAGTATGGACGGCAAGGGTGAAGGCGTTTCGCCCGCCTCGGACGCCGACTCTCTGAACGGGTCGGTCCAGGCCCTCTCCCACGTCAACCTGGACATCCTGCCCGGAAGCAGCCTCTCCATCATGGGCCCTTCGGGCTCCGGCAAGTCCACCCTCCTCCACGTGCTGGCCGGCATCCTCCCTCCCACCCAGGGAACCGTCCTTTACAAAGGCCGGGACCTAGCCAAAGAGTCCGACTCCTACCGCACCAAACTGCGCCGGTCGGACTTCGGCTTCGTCTTCCAATCGGGACAGCTGATCGAAGAGATGAGCGCCCAGGAAAACGTTGCCCTCCCTCTCATGTTGGACGGGGTCAACTACGGAAAAGCCATGAAGACGGCGCTGAACTGGCTGGATCTGCTCGGTCTGCAGACCCTAGCCAAACACCGCCCGGGCGAGATGAGCGGCGGCCAGAGGCAGAGGGTCTCCATCGCCCGGGCCCTGGTCATCAAACCGTCCATCGTCTTCGCCGACGAACCAACCGGGGCCTTGGACCAAGCGACCGGGGAAAGCATCATCAGCCTGCTCACTTCCTGGTGCTCCAGGACCGGGGCCAGCCTGATCATGGTCACCCACGACCCTCACGTAGCCCATGCCTGCCAAACCACCATCCACATGCAGGACGGCCGAATCCTCAACCTGTAGCGGAAAGCGGGAGACCAGGCCAGGCGCGACCAGTCGTCCATGAACCGGACGCCACAGACCAAGCAAAGCAGAGCACAACCAAGAGATCATCAACCAACTGGCTATAAACCAATAGAATATCAGCCAACCGAACACCACCCAATCGAGCAAAGCAGCCACCATGAACACCGAACAAAAACAATCATCCTCAGGGTCTTCCCTGATCAGCTTCCGTCTGGCCAACAGCCTCATGCGCTCTTCCAAAGACGACCGCCGCATCAACGCCTTGGCCATCCTCGCCTTCACCGTCTCCATGGGGATCTTCCTCACCGTCATCGGAGGCTTCCATGCCTTCGTCATCCGGTCGCAGGAAGCCAAGACCCTTTTCACGAACCCGATTACCCAAGAGATGGCCAGCTCCTACATCATCTACGCCGGCATCGCCATAGCCCTGATCATCGCCCCCTTGGCCACCCTCTCCGCCCATGCGGCCCGGCTGACCCTGCGCCGAAGGGACCGCCGCCTGTCCACCTTGCGTCTGGCGGGGGCGACGCAGGCCCAGACCACCCTCCTGACCGTCATGGAAAGCGCCCGGCAGGCCCTGATCGGTTCCCTGCTCGGCTGCCTGCTTTACCTGACCTGCATACCCCTCGTCCGCCTCATCGTCTTCCAAGGACTCCCCTTCAGCTTCAGCCAGCTCTGGGTCGGCTTCCCCATCATGATCGCCGCGGTCGTCGCCATCACCCTCATCTGCATGCTCTCCTCCCTGATCTCCTTGCGCAAGGTGAATATCAGTCCCTTGGGAACAAGCATGAGGGTCGGCAACCCGCAGATGAGCAAAGCCCGCATCGCCGTGGGGGCCGTCCTCTTCGCCTTCGTCGCCTTCATCTTCACCAGACGGGCCGGTGGCGGCCAAGACATGCTCGTGAAAGTCCTGATCGCCATCGCCGGGGTCTCCATCATCGTCGGTGTCATCAACCTCATCGCCCCTCTCTTCATCTCGCTTTTCGCCAAACTTCTCGTCCTCCACCCCATCAACGCTTCATGGATGATTGGCCTGCGTCGCCTCATCGACGACCCCAAACGAGCCTGGAGGTCCAGTGCCGGAGTCGGACTCGCCGTGTTCGTCTGCGCCATCGCGGCCGCCGCCGAAGTGACCTCGGCCGGAGGAAGCAATAAACCTTCCTACGACCAGGCGATGCAGATCTATATGCTTGACATCGGGACAGGCGGACGGCTGACCCTGGCCTTCGTCTCCATCCTCGCCGCCGTCTCCGCCATGGTCACCCAAAGCGCCATGGTCTACGACCAGGCCGACCAATATCTGAGCCTGTCCATGGAAGGGGCCGACCGCAAGGTGCTGGACAAGGCCCGGCGGGTGGAAACCGTCACCCCCCTGCTCATGGTCACCATCATCTGCACCATCCTGGGCCTTCTGCTCCTGAGTACCGCCGGAATGCAGACGATGGTCTCCCCCACTTTCCTGCCTTCCTATCTGCTCATGGTCGCCGCTAGCGTCGCCCTAGTCATCTTCGGCGGCATGGCTTCCCGAATCGCTTCCCGCCAGGTCTCCGCCCGCATGGTCCGCCAGGACGACTGAGGCGGAAGGGGAAGACTGGAAAATAAGAAAAACAGGGCCCGAGGAATCATCCCCGGGCCCTGTTTCGCTCTCATTCTGTTGTCTCAAGCCAACGGTCTGATTAAGCTGGCGGTCTTATAAGCCGATTTCTTGGTCTGCCGGTGAAGCCGGCGATCGCAAATCAGCGCCTTTGAGGCAAAAGATCACGCAGCCGGATGGCCGACTCCTCAATTGGCTAGTTGACCGCCGGCATGGCTCCCTCATCCACCTCGTCCACGGCCTGATCGGGTTCGCGCTGAGCCTGCTCGGCATCACCCTGGCCCTGCCCGTCATGGTCTTGGGCGGCGAGGGCCTGGTCGTAAGGCTTGCTGGTGAAAGTGAATTCCCCAAGGATGCCTTCGCCTTCGGCGTCGACCACGATCTCCTGATTCTCCTTGAGGTCGCCCAAAAGAATCTTCTCCGAGATAGCGTCTTCGATATCCCGCTGGATGACGCGCCGCAAAGGACGGGCGCCCAGAAGCGGATCGAAGCCCTTCTCGGCCAGGAGGTCTTTGGCCTTGTCGGTCAATTCCACGGTCATATGGCGTTCGAAGAGCCGGTCATTCAAAGCCTTCACGTCCAAGTCCACGATCTGGCGGACCTGCGGCTCTGTCAGCTGCTTGAAGACGATGATGTCATCCAGGCGGTTGAGGAATTCCGGACGGAACTGCCCCTTCAACTCTGACTGGACCTGGTCTTTCATGCGCTGGTAGGAGGTCTCCGTCTGCCCACCCAGGTTGAAACCGGTGTTCTGGGCCTGGGAGATCTTGCTGGTGCCCAGGTTGGTGGTCATGATGATGATCGTGTTCTTGAAGTCCACCTTGCGACCTTGACCGTCGGTCAAATGACCATCGTCCAAGACCTGCAGGAGGGTGTTGAAGATGTCGGGGTGGGCCTTCTCGATTTCGTCGAAAAGGATGACGGAGAAGGGCTTGCGGCGGACCTTCTCGGTCAGCTCGCCGCCTTCCTCATAACCCACGTATCCGGGAGGGGCGCCGAAGAGGCGGGAGGTGGAATACTTCTCGCCGAATTCGGACATGTCCACGCGGATGAGGGCGTCCTCATCGTCAAAGAGATATTCGGCCAAGGCCTTGGCAAGTTCCGTCTTACCCACGCCGGTAGGTCCGGCGAAGATGAAGGAACCGGAAGGACGCTTGGGATCCTTCAGCCCCACGCGGGCGCGGCGGATGGACCGGGCCAGGGCGGAAACGGCTTCATCCTGGCCGATGACCCGCTTGTGCAAGGCGTCCTCCATGCCCAAAAGCTTCTTGGACTCGGTCTCGGTCAGCTTGAAGACCGGGATGCCGGTGGAGGAGGAAATCACATGGGCGATGGTGTCTTCGGTCACCACCATGGAAACGTCGGACTCCCCTTCGCGCCAAGACTTCTCCTTATCCTTGCGTTCCTGCTCCAGCTTCTCCTGGGCGTCGCGCAAAGACGCGGCCTTCTCGAAGTCCTGGTCGGCGATGGCCTGATCCTTGTCGGCCTTGACCTTGGCCACCTTCATATCCAGCTCCTTCAAGGCGCTGGGGGCCGTCAGCCTCTTGATGCGCAGGCGGGCGCCAGCCTCATCGATCAAATCGATGGCCTTGTCGGGCAGATGCCTGTCCTGGATATACCGGGAAGACAGCTCAGCGGCGACCTGGATGGCTTCGTCGGTGATGGTCACATGATGATGGTCTTCGTACTTCTTGCGCAGGCCTTTCAGAATCTCGATGGTCTCCGCGATGGTTGGTTCCGCAACCTGGATGGGCTGGAAACGGCGCTCCAAAGCGGCGTCCTTCTCGATGTACTTGCGATACTCTTCGGTCGTGGTGGCGCCGATGGTCTGCAGCTCGCCGCGAGCCAGCATGGGCTTGAGCATGTCCGAAGCGCCCATGGCCCCATCCGCGGAACCGGCGCCAACGATGGTATGGATCTCGTCGATGAAGAGGACCACGTCACCACGGACCTGGATCTCTTTGAGCACCTTCTTCAGGCGTTCTTCGAAATCCCCCCGGTACCGGGAGCCGGCGATCATGGAGCCCAGGTCCAAAGCGTAGATCTGCTTGTCTTTCAAGGTCTCCGGAACGTCATCCGCCACGATTTTCTCGGCCAAGCCTTCCACCACGGCGGTCTTACCTACGCCAGGTTCGCCGATCAGCACAGGATTGTTCTTAGTGCGGCGGGACAACACGACCATGACGCGTTCGATTTCATTGCTCCGCCCGATGACCGGATCGAGTTTGCCATCTTTCGCTTCCTGGGTCAGGTTACGGCCGAACTGGTCCAGAAGAGAGGATCCGGACCGGTTGGTCTTATCGGCCACACCGCCGGAATTTGCCATCTGACCGGTAGAAGAGCCGGCGCTGGTATCGCGAATGGAATCGATGACGGTGGTGCGCAGATTGGCGATGTCCACCCCCATCTTGACTAGGACCTGGGTCCCTACCCCTTCGCCTTCGCGGATGAGACCCAAAAGGATATGTTCCGTGCCAATATAGGAATGCCCCAGTTGCAGGGCCTCCCGCAAGGACAGCTCCAAGACCTGTCTGGCATGAGGGGTGAAGGGAATGTGGCCTGTAGGGGCCGCGGAGCCCTTGCCGATCATCTCTTCCACCTGTTGGCGGGCGGCGTCAAGCTCCACGCCTTTGGAGGCCAGGGACTTGGCGGCCACGCCTTCACCCTCACGGATGAGGCCGAGCAGGAGGTGCTCAGTGCCAATATAATTGTGCTTCAAGGCTCGCGCCTCTTCCTGAGCAAGCACGATGACCCGGCGGGCCCTATCGGTAAAACGTTCAAACATAAATTATTTCCTCATTCAGTCACGAAAATAACTACACCCAACTATACCGATTCATTGGGATACTTCTTCCCTCCCTCTTGCCGATTCAGCCCTTGACGCAAAAAGTTGCGCCGACCCGGCTCAAGATTTTCCTCTCCGCCATCCCTATCCTTCCTATCGCAAGTTGCCCTTTTATCGTAAGCTGCTCTCTCATCGCAAGTTACCCCTCCTCATCGTGCGTTGCCCTCTCATCACAGGTTGCGAAGCGGGCCACTCGTGTGAGTAAAACCTATGAAAGCTATAAGGACTCATGCATGTCTTTGACCAAATCGACTAGACTGGAAAACAAGGCCTCCCATGAGAATCCCCTAAAAGGAGACCAGCGGGAGGTTCCGGAAGACGCCCGAAGGTTCCGGGCAGCTTCGGAAAACTTAAGAAGGCCTCAGGGAGTTTCAGAGAACAAACGGAAAATCAACAGAGCATAGGAAACGAGGGACCATGGAACTAGCGGATATCGTTGCAGGGGTTGACGGATCGGACGAGTCCTTCGCTGCCCTTCATTGGGCCCTGCAGGAAGCGGTCACGACCGGACAGAAGGTGAATGCGGTCTATGGTTGGACCCATTCATGGGATATGGGAGAGCGCCCGGAGACTGACGCCGAATGGGCCAAAATCCACAAACTGATCACCATGGAGCTGGATGAATGGGCGACCAAGGCGAGCGCGGGAATCGAATTCGACCGGGATAAGCTCACCCTCACTTCAGTGCATGCGGCCGGGTCCACGGCCCTGCTCACCCTCGGCGAGAACGCCCAGCAAATCGTCGTGGGGCGCCGTTCCCTGAATCGCCTGGCCCGCTGGTTCCTGGGCTCCATGTCCGACTCTCTGGTGGAGAAATCGTCGGTACCCGTGACCATCGTTCGCGTTGACGCGGTCCCGGAAGTCGATGAAGAGGAATCCATTGAGAACGCCCTCTCTCCAAACGGCTCCGACCCCCAGCTTGTCGATGAATTGGCGGCCGAATCCCAGATGTTGGGGAATACGGTCATGCCAATCGTCGTCGGAATCGACGGATCGACCGTCTCCCAACGGGCATTGGCTTTCGCGGCCGAAGAAGCCCAGGCGAGCGGCCGGCCTCTTCATGTCTTGTATTGTTGGCGGATGAAGAGCTTGGCGGAGTTGGCCGACCGCACCCATGCGGTCCCCTCCAAGGAGGAGGCGGAAGGTTATGCCCAGGAATTCGTCAAAAGCGAAGTGGGTCGCGCTCATCTGGACCCGGCGATCGCTGTCCATCCCCACGCCTTCCACATCAATCCGGTCAAAGGGCTTCTGCGCGCGTCCCGTTACGCCAATCGTTTGATCGTCGGTTCCCGCGGGCTTCATGGCTTGGATGCCATGGTTCTGGGGTCCGTCAGCCGGCAACTGCTGGATAGCGCCCATTGCACGGTGACCATCGTGCATTGATCCATTGGCTCATCGATTCATCGGACCATTGGCTCATTGGTCCATTGATCCAGGTGACCAGATCGTCGATCCCGTCAGGCTTCAGTCTTTGATGATGACGCGTTCGTCTCATCATCCGCCGCCGAATCGTCGGCCTTTTCAGAGGAGGCTTCCCCAACCGTCTCCGTGGAGGTCTCGTCCTGGGACTCTTCGCTTTGGTTTTGAGAGTCCTCATCTTCGGTTTCCGATTCCTCGATGATTTCCACCTCATCGTTCTCGTCCCGGCGGACTTGGGGGACCACTTCTATATCGGTGGAATCGTCAAGACGAAGGTCCGATTGCACCCACAGCTCGGTCGGCTCGGGAGGTTCGATCTCCGAATGGCCGCCGCAGCCATGGTCCAGAGAGACCACCCGCCCGTCATCCTGACTCCATTTATTGGCGCAGACGCCGAACATGGATCCCAGCTGGCCTTGGAGGGGGATGAAGAAGGCGCACGTCTCGCACACATTGCCTTCCGCCGCCTGGGTCGACAAGGATTTCGGACCATGAGGCCCATTGTACCAACGGTGGGCGGTCTCTTCCCTCGCCTGGGCCGTCATCACATGACGCCGGGAAAGCATGAACGACTCCACGGCTTCGGCCCGGTCCTCTTCCTGGTCCGAAACCTGACTTTCCGCCTGTCCCGAAGCTTGATCGCCTTCCTCCTCGGAAACCTCCCCCGAGCCCAAACCATCCTCCATGCGAGGGTCGTCCGCCTGAGTCCCCAAGACGTCGGTGGGGGATAAATCCTCCGGCTTGATGCGGTCTTTCCAAGGAATCCAGTCAGGAGCCAGCAAGGATTGGTCCGTGGGGAGCAAAGACGCTTCGTCGACGGTCCACGACCCCAGCTCGGAATCATGGTAAAGGGTCACCGACCACTGCCAGCCTTCATACCCTTTGATATCGGAAACGAACCGATAATCAAAGACATTCTCCCCCATATCACGAGCGGTGAGGAAGGGGCCGACGTCTTCCTGCCTTTCCGCAGCCTCCAAGGCCACACGACGGGCGAGCTCCTGGGGGTCCTGCTGACGGACCTCCTCATTTTCTTCGATATTCGGTTCCTGTCCCATGAATCCTGTTCCTGTACGTAATTACTGTACGCTATTCCTGTACGTCGAAGTTATCCGCGACGGCCCGCAACATAGTCGCCAGCTTGTGCGACTCCTGGCTCGAGGGGTAACGGCCGCGGCGAAGGGAATTCCCGGCTGAATCCAAGAGCTTGATCAAGTCCTCCACGATGATGGCCATGTCATCGGCCTTCGGGCGAGTCGCCTTCACCAAAGAAGGGGTCGGACCAAGGACGACCACGTCCATCGCCTGAGGCCCGCGCCGGCTATCGACACGGGAGAACTCGACCTTGGCGCCTTTGCGCAAAGTCGTCACGCCAGCCGGCAGAGCCGTCTTCGGCATGAAGACGTCTTCCCCATCGTCACTGGTGATGAAACCATAACCTTTTTTCGCATCGAACCAACGAATCTTACCCGCGGGCATTTATCCACCTCACACATTTCAAAGAGTCTCATCCATTTTACAAGTCCGAACCTATATTCGCCTCTGGCGTGTATCACCCTATGCGCGGTATCTCCCCTAGCGGTTCTCGCCCCCGCGGGATCTCGCCTCGAAGGGATTTCGCCCGAGATGAACCTCGCTCTTGGTTCGTTCATATCTTTACTTTTTACATCGAGCGCATTTTGACCCGGATGGATTCGCGGATTCTACAAGGGTCTATCCGCCCGACCTCCAAAGCCGAGAGCCCAGCTGCCTCGTCAATCCATAAACAGCAAGGGACCGATAACAACCAAGCAGCCAATCATAGGCAACCAGACAACCGACTGTAGATACCGGCTATAGGCAACTAGGCAGCCAGCTATAGGCAACCACGCAGCTGGTTAATCCACTCAGGTTAATCGGCTCGACAGGACTGTCCCCCGTAGACTATCTGGGTGATGCTCTCTTCCTCTTGCTTCTCCAACTTCTTCCGCTTCTTCTGCGCCTTCCGGTTTTTCCGGGCGTCGACGACGGACGTACCCTGTTCCAGCCGGTCGTTCCGGTCAAGGAAAACCCTGGTCTGCGAGGCGGGGATGACTATGGCGAAGCTCAGCCCTCCCCCATCGGTCGTGCTGGCGCAAATGAAACCATGATGGGCCTTGACCACCGCCAAAGCGATGGACATGCCCAAGCCGCTTCCACCTTTTTGCCTCGCCCGGGAGGGGTCAGTCGTGTAGAAACGTTCGAAGATCTTGGGTATCTTGTCCGGAGTCACTCCCGGACCATGGTCGCTGATGCGGATGATCACGAATTCGCGGCCGGCCTGGGTCTTCCTGGCGATGGCGACATCTTCCAAGAAGGCGTTGAGGGTCTCTTCCACAGGCTTGAATTTGCTGAGATCGCCGGTGCTGGTGACGGCATTGACCACGGATACGCCGATTTCCACCGGCGAATCGGCCGGTGTATATCGATGGATATTGCCGATGATATTGGTCAGCACTTGGCGCAGACGAGTCGGATCCCCGCCTATGGTGATCTCTGCCGGAGCAGGCTCCACGACCCGCAGGCGATCCGTGCCTACGAGGGTCGGCTCATCCATAGTCTGCCGGGACCGATCCTGCCTGGCGGTCTCCCAAACGTTCATATCATCCTGCAGGGTCTTGTCATACCCGGCCTTGTCTTGCCGGCCCTTATCCAGCCTGTTTTTATCCGACCTGTTCTTGTCCTGTCTTCCCGAGCGCCGCAGCCCCTTCTGATGCTCCGATTCCGACTCGATTTCCTGCGCGGCCGCGCCCTTCTGCCTCTGAGCGGTGACGGCGGCGATCTCATTGAGCATGGCGTTCTGGTCAATCGCCACACGGCCAATCGTGATTTTCCGCTGGGGGTCCAAAGCATGCAGGTCCTCAGCCGACTCCTCCACCAGCTGATCCACCCGGACCCTCTGGGCCAGATCGATACCACGCCCTTCATCCATCCGAGCCAAAGACAAGAGGGATTCCACAAGGGAAGTCATGCGGGTGGACGAAGCCTCGATTCGATCAATCACTTCGTCAGCCCTCTCTTGAGCCCCCGGGGTCTGCCTTTGCATCTTGTAGAGTTCGGCATAACCATGGATGGCCGCGAGCGGGGTCCTCAATTCGTGGCTGGCGTCGGAGACGAACCGTTTCATCTGCTCCGTGGTCTCTTCTTGGCCTTTGAAGCTGGACTCGATGCGAGAGAGCATGGAGTTCAAAGAGGCGGAGAGGGAGCCGATCTCCGTGTTCACCGGAGCTTGGGGGACACGTTTCGTCAAATCTCCGGCCGCGATTTGAGCGGCGGTTTTCTCGATCCGTTTCAAAGGCAGCAAAGCCCGCCGGATCGACACCAAAGACAGGACGGCCCCGCATACTATCACGGCGAGGCTGACCAAGCTGAAATAACGCACCACTTTATTAGTCGCGTCATTCACCCAGTAAAGCGATTTCGCCACATAGACGATGTACTGCATCTTGCCGGAATCCGCATCCCTGATGCTGATCGCCATGACCTGCCAATTGGCCGACGCCGCATTGTAACTCTCTGCCGTATAGTTTTTGCTGATTACCTTCACCCGGGAAGGAACGGTGACCGGGCTGCCGTCGACCACTATAGCCGGACTTGTCTTCCCTGAAGCCGGCAAGGAGGGAACGGCGATCAGATTGTCCCCGATGACGGCAGTGAAGGGGGTGGCGAGGACGTTGTTCTTCGCATCCCGGATCTGGAGAAAATACTCCGGCTGGATATTGGTCTCCTGGGCATCAAGAAAATCCCTCAAAGCCTGGGTCGTATCATCGTTCCCCGACGCAGCGCCAGGCGCGCTCCCCTCCCGCCCGATGCCGGATGAGCCGTTCTTCTGCCCCGTTGAACCACCGGAATTGAGGGAGAAATTAAGAATATCGCTCCTCTGGGCGACTTGTTTCTGAAGCATGGCCACATTGCTGCGGATGGATGTCGCCTGCTGGTGGAGCTGCGTATTGGTTTGACTCATCAGGGCGCCGAAAACGAGTTGTTGGGCCGCGATGGTCATGAAGACGCCAGCGATCAGCAGAATGATGAAGACGATGTTGACCAAACGCGCGGTCAAAGGGACGTAATCCAAGCGAAGTTTATGGCGATCCCGCCAAGCTCCGAAACGACCCCACCATGTTTGCGATTTTTGATCCCGCTGCGAAGACTGGGTCTGCTGGGCGTGCTGGGATTGTTTCACCTGCTTGGTCTGTTTCTTCTGCTGAGCCTGGGATTCTCCTTGGGAATTCCGGTCATGCTGAGTCCGTTGGTTTTCTCGCTCAGGCTTTTGACTGCCTTCCCGACCGGCTTCACTCTCTGTTTCCAGATTGAGTCGAGACGCCGAAGACGCATCTGACGCTCCAGCGGCTTGGGTGGTTCTCACCTTATCCGAAGACGATTCTTCCTCCGAACGTGATTGTTTGAAAGGTTCACTAGTCATCTTTCGTCCTTAGTCTGGAGCCTCAAACCTGGAGCCTTCTCTTAGGCCGGATGTCCACCTTCGCGACCAAAGGTCCAAGTAATCAAATGTTGGAGCGTCCGACCGGTCCGATTCATGAGCGAGCACGCCTGCCATGTCGTCGCCCTGTCTTCTATCGGGGCTCGCGGATTATGTAACCGATCCCCCGCTTTGTCTGGATGATTGGCGTCACTTTATGCTCGGTACCGTCCTCATCACGATAGGTGATTCCATCGATTTTCTTACGCAAATAGGAAATGTACGACTCGACGATCGCGGCATCCCCGCCCCAGTCATATTGCCAGACATGGTCCAAAATCTGAGCCTTGCTGAGAACACGCCCCTCGTTATCCATCAGATACCGCAGAAGTTTGTACTCCGTGGGGCTCAACTCCACAAGCTGGCCATGCCTGGTCACGTCATGCGAGTCCTCGTTGATTTCCAAGTCAGCCACCCGGATGATCGGATCGTCTTCGACTTGTTCCTGAGTCCGGCGGAGAATCGCCCGAATTCTCGCGACGACCTCTTCCAGGCTGAATGGTTTGGTCACGTAATCGTCTCCACCGACCGTCAGACCCATGACCTTATCTTGGGTGTCATCACGGGCCGTAAGGAAAAGTACCGGAGCTTCGATCCCCTGCTGCCGAATCCGCCGAGTGACCGTGAACCCGTCGATATCGGGGAGCATGACATCTAAAACGATCAAATCCGGATCCGTTTTGGTGATGACGTCAATCGCCTCTGTACCGCTCGCGGCGGTTTTCACTTCGAAACCCGAGAAATGGAGGCTGGCTGACACCAGCTCCCGAATGGAGGGTTCATCATCTACGACCACAATCGTTGCTTCAGAATTATTCGTCATGGTACCCATTTTACGAACCGGGCTGGGAGTTTTCTGGGAAAAAGCCGAAAGAAGAGGTACCTTGGGGACTCTTAAAAAGCTTCTCGAACTCTACTGGCTTCATCTCTTTTTGAATTCGTTCAAGGATGGATTCAGGGGTGAACATTGAAGAACGAAGAAGGGTGAGATGGGGGAGAAAGGATGAAGGAGGCGCAAAGAGTGACAAAGATGAAAAAACGAATATCGAAAGGTGTGTGAGAAGACGAATATCAGAGGATGGGTATTGACGGGAAACGACTTCCTCTAATTGTGGATAACACACCCCAGATGAAGCGTGTTGTTCACATTCGACCACATTGCTTTTTTCGCTTGCTCTTACCGGTGATCCTCTTCTATCGTTTTTATATCTGATGGGCCTCAACAGATAAAGATAAGAGAATTGACACTAGCCCTGATCACACTGGTGGAAGTCCTTCCTATCGCGACATCATCAGCAACGAATAAAAGAAAGGAGGTCATGATGGCAACGTATCGAGTTGACTCAGACCGGCTCCAATCGGCCAGCGCCGCCGTCAATACTTCGGTGACAAGCATCCGGGATGCGACAAGGACCATGTACGCCAATCTGCAAGACCTGCAAAGCGTCTGGCATGGCAGTGCAGCCAGTTCATTCTCGGGCCTTATCGAGCAATGGCGCGCGGCACAGCAACAAATGGAACAGTCCCTGCAAAACATCCAGCAGGCGATGAGCAAAGCATCCGCCACTTACGCACAGGCTGAAACAAATGCGCAGATGCTCTTCGCCCATTAAACATAGGTCCTAAGAAAACTGAAGAATCTGTGTTCCCTAGCATCTACCGCCTAGCTTTAACTTCTCTCCAACCATCAACCAGATCATACGTCTGGATCTCTCAGTTATCGCTAGGCGGCAGCATGCTCTTTTGTCTTCGAACCTTGCCTCGTGCAGAAATCTTAACCTCATATAGTTCGATATCCAGCCTTTTCTCCTGAATCAAATATATCCCCCGAATACGGGCCTCACCGTCGCTTCCGGTTTAGGCACCAATCCAGATATCCACGCCACTCCCAGCATATGCCGATCATAAACAATCATAAACAGCGGAACGAAAAAAGGTCGACCAAGAGCATGTCTTGATCGACCTTTTTCTTTGTCTCCTTAAGCCTCAATAGACACTGAAGAACTTTGCCACATCTTGGTCGGGCAAGCGCCTCCGTACGCCAGGAGCATTTTCTTCAATGTCTTGGGGCTTGGAAGACCCTCACGATATGGGAATCGCTTTAGTACCCCATATCAGGCTGAGCCGCGGCAGGGGCCGGAGGCTCTGGCTTGTTCGCCACCACAGCTTCAGTGGTCAGGAAAAGCCCGGCGATGGAAGCGGCATTCTGCAGAGCGGAACGAGTCACCTTCACAGGGTCGGTCACGCCGGCCTTCATCAGGTCTTCGTACTCACCGGTAGCGGCATTCAGACCAGAACCAGCAGGAAGGGTCCGAACTTTGTCAATCACCACTTCGCCAGACAAGCCTGCGTTTTCAGCGATTTGCTTGAGCGGGGCTTCGATGGCGCGGAAGACGATATCGGCTCCCGTAGCCTCATCGCCATCCAGCTTGACGCTCTTTTCAGCCTCGCCGGCTGCCTGCACCAAGGCGACACCACCACCAGGAAGCAATCCTTCCTCAATGGCGGCTTTTGCGTTACGGACTGCATCCTCGATACGATGCTTGCGTTCCTTGGCTTCGACTTCGGTAGCAGCGCCAACCTTGATGACGGCGACACCACCGGCGAGCTTGGCCAAACGCTCCTGGAGCTTCTCGCGATCGTAATCGGAATCAGAAGCTTCGATCTCGGAACGAATCTGGGCGACGCGAGCGGCGATATCTTCCTTCGAACCAGCGCCCGATACAATGGTGGTCTCGTCCTTGGAGACGATAACCTTCGCAGCATGACCGAGCACGGTGTCATCAATCGAATCCAGCTTGAGACCGAGCTCATCGGACACTACTTGGGCACCGGTGAGGATCGCCATATCCTGCAGCATAGCCTTACGACGATCGCCGAAGCCGGGGGCCTTCACAGCGACCGTGTTGAAAGTTCCACGGATCTTGTTGAGGACCAAGGTAGGCAGGGCCTCCCCGTCGACATCCTCAGCGACGATCAGCAAGGGCTTGCCGGATTTGATGACCAAGTCGGCGATGTGAACGATGTCCTGCTGACTGGAAACCTTGCCGGAGGTCAGCAAGATGTAAGGATCCTCCAAAACCGCGGTCTGATCGTCGGCGTTGGTGACGAAATAGGGGGAAATATACCCCTTGTCGAAGCGCATGCCTTCCGTGAAATCGAGATCCAGGCCGAATTTATTGTTGTCCTCAACGGTGACAACGCCATCCTGGCCAACCTTGTCCAAGGCCTCGGCGATTTTTTCGCCGACTTCGGGATCTCCGGCCGAGATGGTCGCAGTAGCCGCAATCTGGTCTTTGGTCTCGACAGGCTTGGCGTTCTCCAGCAGATTCTTGACGATGGTCTGGGAGGCCTTTTCAATTCCGCGACGCAAAGCGATGGGGTTCGAGCCAGAGGTCACGTTCTTCAAACCTTCATGAACCAGAGCCTGGGCCAGAACGGTCGCGGTGGTGGTGCCGTCGCCGGCAACGTCATCGGTCTTCTTGGCGACCTCCTTCACCAGCTCGGCGCCGATACGCTGGTAGGGATCCTCCAGATCGATCTCCTTGGCGATGGAAACGCCATCGTTGGTGATGGTGGGAGCGCCATAGGACTTGTCCAGAACGACATTACGCCCCTTGGGTCCCAGCGTCACTTTCACGGTGTTGGCGAGCTCATCCAAGCCTTCCAACATGCCTTGGCGGGCTTCCTCGTCATACTTGATAATCTTTGCCATACTATCCTCTTTTTGCTTGAACAATGGCTTTTACGTCATCACCCGCGCAGAAGGTTAAATCCGATCGTCAGCTATCGAATTATCACTCTCATGCCTCGAGTGCTAAATATGAGATTAGCACTCTCCCCGGTCGACTGCCAACTTTTTGGAAGAAACGCCTGAAAGATAAGCTCCCAGCATTATTTGGCATTTTTTGTACAGCACGGCGTTATTCGGTATCCTTTTCTCATAAGGCCAAGCTTCGATTCCCTCACCTTCTCGGCTTCGTCGCGCCCACTACCTCAATCTCGTCAAGCTGCTCTCTCGATATCACTGATCCTGCTTGGATCCTTGTTTAGCCAGTCGTATCAGTCTTCCTGGTTTTCGCCTTTCCTTCCCCGAGCGGCGCGGGCGTACGAGCCGAAAGGAAGGATATCCTCGTGTCCCTCTTCCCCATTCTCAATGAACCGATACATGCGACGACGGGTGTCACCCTCGTAAATCACGGGGTTAAAATCGCGGTAAATGAAATGCCCTTTTTCGTCGAGCAATGAATCATCAATCAACCTTTTCGAAATCGATGCGGTGAAATGGGTCACCTGATCGAATTCGTGGACCTCCACGACATCGCACAAGAGTACGATGCGGGCGCGGGAAAGGACTGGCAAGCCTTCCATGGCCTGGAAGTCGACTCCGGATTCTTGCAGCTTATCCGTTCCCGGTCTACCCGCCTTATTGGTTCCGCCGCGCTTTATTCCTGCGAATTCAGCGACGGCCATCATGCCTTCGTCGATGACGTTCATCGAGAACCGTCCGGATTCTTTCATTTGATGGGCGGCGTTCGAGGTCGAAAGCATTCCGACACTGACCGTATTGCGCAAAGAATAAGAGGAAGTGCAGGTCGTGATGTTCATCCCATGTTTATCATCTTCATATCCGAGGATGAAAACGGGAAAACCGTAATACAACTTCTGCGTACCGTATTCAACCAACATGGTCTCCATAGTAGCGGAATCCCCCATCAGACTATTTCCTTCTGCCCCTCTTGCGCTCCCGAATCAGATGATGGTACCTGTACGGAGACCCACCTGCAGTCAATACGGGTCTCCATACAGGTATCCACCTTTCACTCGCCTGCCGTGGCTTTCACTCTCCTGCTTACTCGCCGGCCTTCAACTGGTAATTGAAAAGCTGCGAGAAATACGTGCCCGGACGGATCAGCTCCTGATAAGTCCCCGTTTCCACCACATGACCTTCTTTGAAGACATAAATCCGGTCGACCTTCTGCAAGGTCCAAGCCCGATGAGAGACCAAGACGGTCGCATGCGCGCGTGAGTCGTGCGCCAGCGTCGAATAAATGACCTCTTCCGACTGGGAGTCCACATTGCTCGTCGGCTCGTCAAGAATACGGATCGGAGCCGGTCTCAAAAGCATGCGGGCAAGCGCCAGCCTTTGCCATTCACCACCTGATAGGCCGACTCCTCCCCATTCTGCCCCCAACTGTGTATCCAATCCTTGAGGTAGAGCGCGGATGACTTTGTCCTCTCCAACGGCTCTGAGCGCATCCCAGATGCGGTCGTCCGCGACGCTGCCCGCTTCCATCCCAAGCTGGAGGTTGTCCCGGACGGTGAATTCGAACCTGTTGTATTCCTGAGGCATGACGGCGAAATGCCGAATTCGGTCAGAGAAATCGTGGGAGGTCATGTCGAACCCATCGAGAAGCACTTTCCCTGATTCTGCCGGCACGACGCCTAAGATTGACTGCAGAGTCGTCGTCTTTCCGGCGCCATTGCGCCCCACCAAGGCGATGGTCTCACCGAGGCGAGCTTCGATGTTCACACCTTCCACCGCCGGATGATCCTTCTCAGGATAAGTCACCTTCAAACCGGAGACCCGCAAAGCCGGAAGGAGTCCATCAGGGCTTTGCCCCTTCAATCGGTCATCGTCGAGTCGAGGCTTGACTTGGACCATGTTGGAAAGGCCCCATTCCTTTCCTGGCCTGTAGGAAGGAGCTTCGGCCGTGTCCTCTTCCATATCCTTCATTTGCCTAGGCTCATTCGCGATTTTCAAGAAATCGATAAAGGCCTCGATGGATACGGAGTCTTTGGCCATGCTCCCCAAATAGTACCCCAGATTGGACATACTGATCATGCCAGTGATCACGCCGATCAGAACACCGGAGACGACGGCTGCCCCGGCCTTCGAATCGATGAGGGAAAGCAGGGTACCCACGACCAGGAAAGCTTCAACCAAGCAAGCCCCGAGGATTCCGAAAAAGAAAATCCGGTCCAAAAGCAGATATTTCTCCATCGAATCCTTCCTCTTGCGATTCGCCAGCTCGGCGACGTACTGCCTGCCCTGCAACTGGGCGAGTTCATGAGCCTGTTGTTCGAAAGTGATTTGGTTTTCGCAATACTCCGCTCTTCGGTTACCTTTGACGATCAACGGCCAGATGCGCGCTTCCGCCTTCGCCTCCACCATGGCGGCGAAAGCGATGGGAAAAAGGCAAAGAATCACCAATATGGCCGAAAGCGGGCTGATATGCCAGATGGGGATCATCAAGGAAACGCATGAAACAATGGCTGAAGCCAGCGAGGCGACGGCACCGGGTTGGGCCGTAACGGATCCCATCGAAATCGCCTCACGAGCCTGCCGAGCGCGTTCCGCGATCCTTTCCCCTGTCAGACGGGCTGGATTCACCTCAGCGATGGCGTTGTTCACCATACGGTAGCCAGCGCCGGTCAGACGATCCCGTAAGAACATGTTGGCTGACTGGAGAAAAAGGCTTGATCCCAGACTCATAGCGACCAGGAGACCGGTCATGAAAGCCCAGAAAAGGCCTCGCCCGTCTTGACGGCTTATCAGAGATCCCGTCAGCCGGCCAACGACATATGTTTCCAATCCTGGGACAGCGCCAATGACCACGGAGACGATGGCCATGCTGACCAAGGCCAAAGGAGCGTTCTGCCAACTCTGAGAAAGGCTCCACCCACAGCTGCGGACAATTGACTTTAACTGACTGACAATTGTCGCAGAAGGCGGCCTAAAGGAATCACCCGGGTCTTTCTCATCCGCGGATTCCGGATTCTTCAAACCGTCATCCTCCAATACGTTATCTTCCAAGCCATCATTGGGACGAATCCCGTCATGAGCACCGGAACCGATGCCTGCAGCCATCCCAATCTTTTCATCGTCAACCGGCGGATTATTTACCATCGTATTCTTCGTATCTTTCATATCTTTCTTAGCGTCCTTGTCCGTCATGGTATCCTCGATTCCCTTTTTGTTTTTCATCGTTGTGATGGTCTCATCGTCTTTCACTGCAGCCTCATCCCACCATTTGGTTTCATCGCTTCGGATTTTCATCATTCAATCGTTCGGGAGACCGTGAGCTTATTCGGAACGGTGGCTGAAGTGCCAAAGGAATCCAGATATTGATGTCACAATCTATAATCAAAATTCATAATGCTGATGGAAGGATTCCAAAGGACGGTCTCAATTTTAAAAAGGACTTACCGCACGACTCTGACTAGGGATGCATCCCCCAAAAGATGACCATAATCCGCTGCGCGTTCCACCTTCAAGCGTCGCATACTCAGCACAAGCTCTGCATCAAGCTCGTTTTATAATTAATGACATATAATCCTCATGCTCTCAATGTATCAATCACCATGGAAAACAGGATACAGCCTCTTATACGCCCCTCTTCGCCCCCGTCTCGAGACTTCCCGAATCATCATCGAAGATTGCGGAGATCTCATGCTTAATAAATACTTATAACAATACCTAAAGTGATACTTATAGTAAGGCCCTCCGAAACCTGGTGACCGGATTCCGAAGAGCCTTTTTTATCAAAGCTTCCCGCGAATTTTATCCATCGGTTCGCAAATCAGACGGAAGACGAAGAATGCTTCATATTTTTATGTCTTCATGTCTTCACACCCAATCAGATTTTTTCTACATTAAAAGATCTTTTCTACATCAAGGATGTATAAAGACCGAGGATATCCTCTTCCGTCGCTTGGCGTGGATTGCCCGGGGTGCAAACATCCCGGAAGGCGTCATGAGCCAAGGGTTTCAAATCCGCCTCTGTAGCGCCGACTTCGGAAATCTTGGTAGGATTGCCAAGATTGACGGTCAAATTGCGAACGGCCTGAACGGCCTCTTCGCGAACCTTATCCAAGTCGCCGGTATAAGCGTCCTCAACATGGAAGGCGCGAGCGATATTGCGATACTTCTCCCCCGTGTAATCCTTATTGTATTCCATCACGGTAGCCAGCAGGATACCATTGGCCACTCCATGCGCCACGTCTAGACGGCCGCCCAAAGGATGGGCCATGCCATGAACGAGTCCAAGACCGACGTTCGAATAAGCCATGCCGGTGATATAGGAAGCATAGGCCATACCCTCGCCCGCCTCCTTATCGCCTGCGACGGATTTCTCCAAATTATCGGCGATCATTTCGATGGTCTTCATCGACAGGGCGTCGGACAAAGCCCAAGCCCCGGGAGTGACGAAGCCTTCGATGGCATGGGTGAGAGCGTCCAGGCCTGTGGCCACCTTCAGTCCTCGAGGCATGCCGTCGGTCAGATCCGGATCGACGAAAGCGCACACCGGGATATCATGCGGATCCACAGCGACGAATTTACGCTTATTCGCGGTATCCGTCACCACATAGTTGATGGTCGTCTCCGAAGCCGTGCCGGCTGTGGTGGGGACGCCGAAAATCGGGATCGATGGATTCTTCGTGTCAGCGACGCCTTCCAAAGACAAGACATCGGCGAACTCAGGGTTTGCGGCGATGATGCCGATTCCCTTGCAGGTATCCTGAGGGGAGCCTCCTCCCAAGCCAATCAGGAAGTCGGCCCCTGAGGTCTTGAATTTAGACGCCCCGTCTTGGATACACTCCACAGGAGGGTTCGGCTTCACGTTCGTGAAAACCTCGAACTTGATCCCCCCCCTCTTCCAAGACGTCGGTGACCTTCTTGACCGTCCCCACCCTAGAGTCGGCGAGGGTGGGGTCGGACACGATGAACGCCTTATGGAATCCATGGGTCTTGGCCACCTCGGGGATGTTCTTGATCGCGCCACGACCAAAATAAGCTTCTTGGTTGAAAATCATGCGATAAACCATATAACCTCCTTGAAATAGGTATCACGCGCGGCGGTCGCCACTTTGACCATCCCCTGCCATTCTAAGTATCCTCATCGAAATCGATGAAACCTTTTGGGTCGCTCACGGCGCAATGGCGACAAGACGCCAATGAAGCGATCCAAGGCAATCCATAGGAGGGGAGGTAGGGAGGAAATCAAAAAGTCCCGGTGGCGAAAAGCCAGCGGGACGAAAGACATCAGATGCTTGGAATCAGATGAATAAGAATCAACAAGGAATCAAACGATGGGGATTGAAGAATGGAAGAGAAGCATCTCTCACATCCCAGTTCCCTGCTCATTCCACGGCCACTATGCTCACTTCACGACTGCGACGACGGGAGCCGCGATCCCTGTAGCCTCCTCGACATTGGAGATTCCCAAGGTCTTGGCGACTTCCTCAGCCGTCGCCTTATTCTCTTCGCCACGGTACCAAACGGTCGCCTGCTCAGGGAGGGTGCTGCGGTCATTCGGATTGTTCGCAGAGACATTGGTGAAGCCTGCCTGGGTAAGGATGTCCCTGTTCTTGCCAGCCAGCCCAGCGGTGAACCCGCCATTGTAGACGATGATCTGCGTATCCTTGCGAACGGCTGTGCTGGAGGACGAGCTCTGATCCGAGGAGGGGCTGGATGACTTGGCGGTGGATGGGGACGCCTTACTCCCTGGCGTTTCCTTCGTTTGGGTCGCTTGCGAATCCGTGGACTTCTTCGCCGATTGAGTGACGGAAGTGGTCGCGGATTTAGCGGTGGAGGGGGTACGGGCGCCTCCTATGGCGCCGGACAACCAGGCCCACAGGAGCAGGGCCAGACAGATGGCTATGACGAGCACGATGAGATAGGGACGCAGCCGCACTCCCACGCTCTTGCGTCCTCTGTGGGCTCCACCGGGCGTACCAGCGGCTTGCGTGAATTCATCCTCGATGGATGCCTTATCGCGATTGTCGGATGCCATGGTTCCTCCTCAATATTACAAGTCTGAAGTGTAGACCCCGGCTCTCACCACCAGCTTCCGACTCGGAAAATAGCACAATATGTTTGCAAAATGACTAAAGTGAAAGGCATGGAACCAATTCGGAAACCACTGTCAGAAATCATGGACCCCTCCTGGGCCACCGCCCTGGAACCTGTGGAGGGAGATATCCGTCGCATGGGGGATTTTCTGCGCGCGGAACACGCTTCCCACCACCCCACCCTGCCTTCGAGCAACAATATCTTCCGCGCCTTCCAGCTCCCTCTTGACCAAGTGAAAGTCCTCATCGTGGGGCAAGACCCCTATCCCACGCCCGGTCATCCAGTGGGACTGAGTTTTTGCGTCGCCCCTGACGTCGATCCCATTCCCGCCAGCCTGCGGAACATCTATCAGGAGATGATGGATGACCTGGGGCTTCCCCGTCCCTCCAACGGCGACTTGACACCTTGGGTCGTTCAAGGGGTCATGCTTCTGAACAGGTCCCTGACCGTACGCGCCGGAGCGCCGAACAGTCATCAAGGCAAAGGTTGGGAGAAAATCACCGAACAGGCGATCAAGGCTCTGAATTCGCGTCATGACGAAAGCGGCCGGCCCCTGCCTCTCGTCGCCATCCTTTGGGGACGGAACGCCCAATCCCTCGAGAGCCTTCTGACGAATGCGAAAATCATCAAATCCCCTCATCCCAGTCCTCTCTCTGCCAGCAGGGGATTCTTTGGGTCGCGGCCTTTCTCCAGGACGAACGCCTATTTGGAAGAGATGGGGACCAGTCCGATCGATTGGCGCCTTCCCTAGGCATTCTTCCGCAGATTCTCAGCTTCCAGTCAATGTAAGCCGATAAAATTACCCTTATGGATTTATTCTCTTCTCAACAGGCTCCTCACGAGGACTCTGAAAATCAGAACTCCCAGAACTCTCCTCTCAGCCCTGAGGCCGCAGCGCATAGCAAGGAATTGGCGAACCGGATCCGTAAACGCTTCTCTCAAGGCCTTGTTGGACAAGACCAACTACGGGAATCCCTGATTGTCACCCTGGTGGCAGGCGGGCATATCCTCATCGAATCGGTCCCAGGATTGGCCAAGACGACCGCCGCCAAAATCCTCGCTTCGTGTGTATCGGGCACCTTCAAGAGAATTCAGTGCACCCCCGACCTGATGCCGGCGGATTTGATGGGCACTCAGATCTTCGATTTCGGCTCCCAGAAGATGATCACCCAGGTAGGCCCCATCAACGCCAACATCGTCCTTTTGGATGAAATCAACCGCTCTTCCGCGAAAACCCAGTCAGCCATGCTGGAAGCGATGGCGGAAGGCGCCACCACCATCGGCGGGGAACGCATCGCCCTGCCCGACCCTTTCATGGTCATCGCCACGCAGAATCCCATCGAGGAAGAAGGAACCTATACTCTACCTGAGGCGCAGATGGATCGTTTCACCATGAAAACGGTGATGACTTACCCCAGCAGCCAGCAAGAAATGGACATGCTGACCCTCCTCTCCGGCCAGACGAGCGATGTGCCCAGCGCGGAAAGCGACCCTGACAACACCCTCTCCCTGTCTGACATCGCCTACCTGCGGCAGTGCTCCCGCAAGGTGCATGTCTCGGACGCCATCAAGGACTATATCGTCGATATAGTCACCACCAGCCGCGGCGCAGGCAGTCGGCCGATCAATGGCTTGGCGACCCTCGTCCGCCTCGGTGCCAGCCCCCGAGCCTCCATCGCCCTCATGCGGGTGGCCCAAGCCCAAGCTCTTCTGACCGGTCGGGACTACGTCATTCCGGAAGATGTGAAAGCCTACGCACATGACGTCCTCCGCCATCGCATTTTGATGACTTTCGAAGCCTTGGCCGATGGAGTCACCAGCGACCAGATCATCGATTCCATCATCGAGACGGTCCCCGTTCCCTAACGCCTTCCAGCACGGTAGTCGATGCTTGCGGTATTCCGGCCTAGCAAGTCGGGATACCGGAAGCATCGACGGCCCATACAACCAGGAAATCCCCACCGGTCCTCTGGGATTTGGAGCACTCTGGAATTTGGAATACGGGGAATGGGAATACTGGGATATGGGGATTAAGGGCATGAGGAATTCGGCCCTAGCAGGGAAACGGCCCCATGCTCGCAAAGGCCCGAGTACGGATTCAAGGAATCAGAAAGCATCAACCTATGGTCATACAAATAGAGCGGAGACAAGACGAGCCTCTCACCGGAGACCAGATTCGCCGCAAGATCGAAGCCCTCGGTGGACGACTCAGCCTGCCGACGGTCAAGAGGGCTTTGGGAATGCTCGAGGGCGAACATCGGTCGATCCGTCGGGGGACCGGCTATGAATTCTTGGATTTACGCCCCTATAGTTCCGGGGATGAAGCCCGTTCCATCGATTGGAAAGCCAGCGCCCGCGCCGGCAGACCCATGATCGCCGACAAAGAGCAGAACGTCACCAGTAGGGTGTGGATGCTCTTGGACACAGGGGCGGAGATGCTGGGCACCTGCGACAGTGGCGAGACTCAGCTGGAAGTGGCTTTGAACTCTTTGCGTATGTTCGCCACCCTCTCCCTGCGGCGGGGCGATGAGCTTTCCGTGGTCCTCGGTGATTCAGCCCAAATCACGCGTATCCCTCTGACTGGTGGGTATCTGGCTTTCGACGCCCTCACCGACCAAATCGCCAACCGTCAACTGACCAAATCCCGTGACTTGGTTTCGCTGCTCGACTATGCCAAAAGAATCCATGACCGTCACTCTCTGCTCATCATCGCCACGGCCAGCACCGCTTGGACGCAGAAGACGATTGATAGCTTGGCCATCCTCTCGCAAACGCATCCGCTTATCGTTTCGACCGTCGAGATTTTGAATCCCTTCTCGACTTCAGCCCGCTTCCGTCATGTCATCGACGCCACCTCCAGTCGGCGGATTCCCGCTTTCATGCGGACTGCGCAGATGGAATCCGAGGTCCATGAGAGAAGGGAATTCACGGCCAAGCTCTTGGAACAACGTCTGGCGAAGGCGGGGGCGGCCCTTCTGCATGGCGGTTCCAGTCAGACGATGTTCGACCAGTTCATCACCCATATAGCGTCGGCTTTGACCAGGGCTGGAAACACGAATGTTCTCGCCGCCTCCGCCCTCCCCTCTCTCCCCTCCACGCCAGCCCCGCCAAAGGCGAAGGAGGAAAGAAGACATAGGCAGACCCGGCCCCGAAATCAGGGGCGGAAGGAGCCCTCATCCTTATGATCATCTCCGCTACACAGCAATTCAACCAGCAGGCCGCTGGGCAAAAATCCCCTGGTATACTCATCGCGATCGTGGTGTTATGCGCCTTGATCGCGATCTCCGCCCTGGCCGTCATCCTCATTGGCGGAATGAAACGCAAACCAGTCGCTTCCTCTGACCAGCGGCGTGCCCCTAAGCGGTCGACCTCCGAGTGGAAGACCCGGATCAATTCCGTTCAGAAAGACTTCAATCGTGGTTTGCTGACTGAAAAACAGGCGTACCAACGCCTTTCAACTCTCGCTCGTCAGTTCGCCTCCGCGAAGCTCGGCAAGGATATGACCAAGCACACCTTGGCGGAAATGCGTCAGGAGACCTCCGTCGACCCTAAGCATAAGGGGGACTTCGACTCTTTGCGACAAACGATCGAGGCCCTTTACCCGCCGGAATTCGCCAGCGATGATTGGAATGCCTCCGCCCGCAGCGCGACCGTGGAGGAAGCGACGAAATGGGTCTCCTCTCTGGTGGAAAGGTGGGGCGAATGAGCACCGGATTCTCTCTACGCTGGCCGCTTTTGGCCTTTCTTTCCGCCATCGGCCTGCTCCTCCTGGTCGTCTTCGTCAGACTTTGGGCCGCCCACAAATATCCTCATCGCCCTGTGACGGATATGACACGGCTTCGCGTTCAGGAAGATTCCCAAGAAGATGCTCAGGAGGAAGCTCAGGAAAAAACCCAAGGGGAGACGCCGACTTCCACAAAAACCGGAAGCCCTTCCAACACTCAGTCTGCCATAGGCCGGGTCAAGCGGCAGAACCGCATTGACGCTTACAGCTGGACCGTCAGCGATGACCTCAAACCGGAGAAGGCATCCGCCCGTTTTCACCTCTATCAGACCCTGACCCGATGGGCCGGAATCGCCCTCATCGTCTTGGGAATCCTTGTCTCCTTCCTGATGGGCCGCCCCTCCCGCATCGATAAAGAAGCCAATACAGGCAGCCAACGTGATATCGTCCTTTGCCTTGACGTTTCGGGATCAACCCTGGCTTATGACCGTCAAATCATCGCCGCCTACCTCACCTTGGTCGATCAATTGCAGGGGGAACGGATCGGATTGAGCATCTTCGATTCCACATCCAAGACGGTCTTCCCCCTCACCGATGACTACACCGTCGTCAAAAGCCAGTTGGAAAACGCCTTCCGGATCCTCAAGAAGGTCTCGTCCGCCGATTTCAACAAGATGTCCGACGCCGAATACAAGAAAATCCAGGATTGGCTCGAAGGCACGAAAAACATAGCCAACACCTCCTCTTTGATCGGAGACGGACTGGTTTCCTGCGCCTTGCAGCTTCCCCAATTCTCCGTGAACGCCAACGGCACCCCGGGGAAGGCGTCGGCGGCCGCACGCGCCCGAGCGGCCAGGGTCGGATCCATCATCCTGGCCACCGACAACATCCAAAGCGGCAAAGGGGTCTATTCCTTGGATGAAGCCATGCGCCTCACTCGCTCCTCCGACATAGCGGTGGACGGGCTCTATATCGGTCCCGCATCCAAGAGCGGTTCGGTGGAGGCGACCTCCATGCGCCGTTTGGTCTCCAACGGTGACGGCGTCTACATCGATATGAATAAAACGACCGACCTGAACGCCGTCGTCAGGGCCATTGAGAAGACCAATTCCGGCCTGTCCCAGACAAGCAAACAAACCGATTTGGTCGACAGTCCAGGTTTGTGGGTCGCCCTGCTGATGCTCATCTTGTTCATTTACCTTGCCCTCGCTAGGAGGTTACGCCGATGAATCTCATCCTTCATCCTCTCTTCGGGTGGGTGGTCTCCTCCCTCATAGCGCTGGTTCTGATCGGTTTGGCTATTTTCGAAATCGTCTCTTACATCCGCGATTTCCGCGATGTCCGAGGTCAAGAGCGGAGTCGATCCGATCAAGCGCAAGACGGGAAACCCGAATCCGCCCAAGCACGGTTCACGGACGCGACGGTCGGTTCCATCATTCGACGCAGCCTTCTTTGCCTCCTGCTCGCAGCCACGGTCATGACGCCCAGTCTGAGAAGCCAAGTGACGACCCGAGCCGTCAACGCCACCGATGTCTTCATCGCGGTCGATACCACCGGCTCCATGGCCGTCCGCGACGCGAACTACGCCAGTCCTGACACCATCTCACGTCTGGAAGCTGCCAGTAAGGCCGTCAAAGACATCGTCCGCCTCTACCCTGACGCCAGCTTCAGCGCCATTCATTTCGACAGCACCAGCAACGCCGATCTGCCTTTGACCCCGGACTCCCATGCCATCACGCAATGGGCTGATACCCTGCGCACCGAGCCGACGGCGATTTCCCAAGGATCCGGCCTGGACACCCCTTTGAACACCTTGATCACTTCGATGAAGTCCACTCTGGCTGCCCATCCTCATGACACCATCATCCTTTATTACATCTCAGACGGGGAGACGACCAACGGCCAGGTCCGCAGCACTTTCTCGGTCTTACGCAAATACGTGACCACCGGCGAAGTGATTGGCGTCGGCTCCCGGCAAGGCGGAAAAATCCCGAATACGAAACTGGGGCTGACGGTCAAAGACCTGGCCTCCCAGAACGAAACCAACTCATGGGTGAAGGATCCAGCAACCAAGCAAGATGGCCTCTCCAGCCTGAACGGGGCGAATCTCAAAGCCATAGCCGATGAGATCTCCGGGACCTACATGCATACGGGGACGACCAAAAAAATCAGTTTAGCAGATATCAAGCAAAAATCCGGCAGATTCCGGATCCAACCAGTCACCCGAAAATATAAACACCCGTTCCCCCTGATTTGGCCCCTGGTCATCGTCTTCTTCCTGATTTTCGCTTGGGAAGCCGGGGCCTGGATCGTCACATCAAGGAGGCTGCTATGACCAAGAAATCCGACAGACCATCTTCCACCCCCACCGCGGCGAACATCACGGTGGAAAACATCAAAAAGGCCGCCCACAACCACTCCTCCTCTCCGAATGGACGCTGGGAGAGGAAGCCGCAGGCCCGTATGCCTTTGGCCACCAGAATCGTCATCGGAGTCCTCGGGGTCTTCTCCCTCCTTGCCCTCTTTGTCGCAGCTGCCAACATCTCTCTCACTTCTTCCTATAACCATGCTGACGCGAATCTGCAGGAGAACATCGCCTCCTTCAACTCCATTCTGAAGTCAACGACGGTTGGGGACCAACGCGTCTCCAAACTCACGCGATTGGAAAAGCGCCAAGTCTCCACTGATTCTTCCTTCTCCAACCTGCAAGGCCGGGCTTGGGCGGAACATCCCTCTCTGCGAGGGGCCGTGTCAGCGGACGCCCACACATCCCGCAACCTGACCAAAGCGATTCGGGAGGCGACAAAGACCGCCCGCGAAAGCCGCAACCAATCCACGGCCCAAGGCAGAAGCTCCAACCAGTCGAAGCCAGGCTCTTCCCAAGGCGGTTCCTCTCAAGAGCAGGAAAAGGAGAACCGGGAAAAGGCGGAGAAGCTTCTAAGGAAGAACTCCATCCAGCCGCAGAAAATCGATCAGCCGCAGAAAAAGAACGATTCCTCGACGGCATCGAAACCTTGGTGAGCTTTTCTCCGGAAAGGATGGACGAAAAGGACCCGCTTGTCTCCTGCAAGCGGGTCCTTTTTATGCATAAAGACTCCCCTTTGTCAAGTCCATGATGAAGCGTGTTATTCACATTCGACCACATTGGTGCGAAAGGGTTCCCTCTTCTCAATAGATGTGTCATCATCGATGCATGACATACACACCTTCACTTCCCTCACTGTCAGGGTCACCGACATCCTCGCCATCGCCCACGGCGCCTCCAGCCTTATCGCCGCCGAACCGACCTTTGCCGGACAGGCCTTCCCCCAATCTACCATCGCCAGGGCAATCGCCCTTCCCAGGTCCGGGAACCAGTCCTCCCGCGCAATCTGGACGCGCACAGCCGCAATCGCAAGGAAGCAGCAAGCCGAGCCCGCATCCCGGGTTACCGGGGCTCCCCATCCCATCCGGCACCTCCCCAAGGCTCCCGACTCCGCCTGACGCATCCAGTCCCATTGACTGCGTCTGCGTACGTGCTGGGGAAGAACTGGCACTTCACGTATCGGATCGTTCACGAGTCGATCAAAAGCTGCTCGCTTCCCTCAGCGATTGCCTCAGCAAGGCGTATGCGGCCGAGTGGACAGGCAGTTCAGGGGAATTCTACCGGTCGGAGATCCATTCTCTGTCCTCGCAGACCGTCTCCGTCCAAAACGCAATGATGCGAACCCGCCGTATGGTCAGTTGACCTGGCCAGTTTCACTCTGACCAGCCAACCAATCAAATGATCCGATCAGCCCCCAGTCCAGCAAAGAGAGATTCTCGAACCACCCATGCAGCCCCGGATGAAGGCTCAGAAGGAAAGGAGAAATCATGCCCCAAGCTTATATGAAATCGTCCATTTACGGGGATTCATCCACTGTTTCCGTGAATCTGCAACTCGTCATCGACCTGGTGAGTTCTTTCCGCCAGTCGGCTAAGAAGCTGCGATCATCGGCACAAGAATGGTCCCGGGCCCGTTTTCTGGTAGGAAGTCGAACCTCGATGCTGGTTAGATGCCCCCTGTATCCAAACCTGCTGCCTGGTCTTCGCTTCCATCCTGTCATCTCCCAGCCCCAATCCCTACCGTTTCCCCGGTCGTTCCCTGAGGCGAATCGGCATACCAACCTTCCTTTGGACAAAATCGTCTCTACCTGCGATGCCAACGCGACCCTTTTGGAAACCCTTGCTTCGCATATGTCGAACCTGGCGGACCGTATGACGCGGGCCTACACCCTTTATTCCCACGCTGAGGAGACGAGCCGGGCCTTCATGCGCATGGTCATCGCAGGGACCACCATCCTCAGTCCTCCCGCCGCCTTAGTCGGCTTCGGGTTGATGGGCGGTCTGTCCTGCGTCTACCACTCATTGAGGAAAGGCGAACCTTGGTCCCCAGCCCGCATCATTACCGACGAAGCGGCCACCCATGAAGGATTCATGACCGGCCTGGCCGCGAGTCTGACCGCAGGAGGAGACGTCAATAAAGCGGCAGGGTTGATCTCAGGAATAAGTCAGCCCTTGAATGACTACATCCAGGGGGATAAACTCACCGTCACCCAGGTCACCCCTCAAAGCGACTTGCGCAAGCCGTCGAACATCTCCGACTGTCTGGCCAACCAGGAGCGGCTGGCTAGCGGATCCATGGGAACTTCGTATGGGACGATAGCGATTCAACGCTTCACGGACGAAACAGGGCGGCATCGATGGCTTGTCACTCTTCCTGGAACCGATGGAAAAGCCGACTCCCCCTTCGGATGGCCGCAAAACGTCGAATTGATGAGCGACGAAGCAAGAAAACGTTGGAACGCCGACAGCGCCCGTTATGTGGCGGCGGCCATGCGCCAAGCGGGGATCGGCTCGTCCGACCCGGTGGTTATCGTCGGTCATTCGCAAGGCGGCATCATCGCCGCGACCATAGCCGGGGATCCTGTCCAGGAATTCCGGGTGGAACACATCATCACCGCCGGTTCTCCCATCGCGGGACATCCTTTGCCGAATCACACTTGGTCCACCAGCATAGAAGTGGACGACGAGTTGATTTCCAGCTTGGATGGGAGGGCGAATCAGCATGGGCCCCGTCGTCTCACCGTCCGTGGATCAAGCATGGATGGCCCTGGACGGAACCGCGAAGGAACGCCGGTCCCGGGCGCAGGAAAGGGGAAAGAACTGACTCATGGCATGAACTATCAAAGAACGGCATGGAAAGACGCGGAAAACCTGCATAACGAGGAGGTGAAAAAGCATGATGAGCATTTCGAGGAAACGATTCGTGGGGCCATGGACAAAGAGTACTATTTCCAAGGTCGGATGGGACATTGACCTTCCAAGGCATGCCGTAACCTAGAGGTATGGAACTTGCAGAAATCACCCCTGGCCTGGCCTTGAGCCCCCTCGATGGCCGCTATCAGGCTCAGACCCTCCCCCTCGTCGAATATCTGAGCGAAGCCGCCCTCAACCGGGAGCGGATGGTCGTGGAGGTCGAGTGGATGATCCACTTGGCGAATGGCTCCCATGACGCCGATGCGGATTCCCGGATTCCCGGCGTCAGTCCTTTGACGGCCGAAGAAATCGCCTATTTGCATGCCATTCCAGAGGATTTCGGCGCTGAGGGCATAGAGGAGCTCGCCGAAATCGAAGCGGTGACCCATCATGACGTCAAAGCCGTGGAATACTACATCGACCGTCGACTCGACGCCGCAGCGCAATCCCTCGGAGAAAGCAGCCAACTTCCCCGTCTGAAGCCTCTCGTCCATTTCTCCTGCACCAGCGAGGACATCAACAACCTGTCATACGCCCTGTGCCTCAAGCAAGCGGTGGAGAAGGTCTGGCGCCCCCGCATCCAGGAGCTGCTCGACAAATTGGACTCGGCTTCCCAGAAGTTCGCCTCCACTCCCCTGTTGAGCCTGACGCATGGGCAACCGGCCACCCCAACCACCTTGGGGAAGGAACTGGCAGTCTATGTCTACCGACTCAACCGTCAGCTGGCGAAGGTCGATGGCCAGGAATATTTGGGCAAGATCAACGGAGCGACCGGGACCTTCGGCGCCCATAGCGTCGCCCTCCCCCAGGTGGATTGGATTTCCGTCAGCCGCTCTTTCGTGGAAGACCGTCTCCACCTGACGTGGAACCCCCTGACCACGCAGATCGAATCCCACGATTGGCAGGCGGAGCTCTACTCCACCATGAGCCATATCAATCACATCCTTCACAACCTCGCCGTGGACATCTGGATGTACATCTCCCGAGGCGTCTTCGCGCAGGTCCCCGTCAAAGGGGCGACCGGTTCCAGCACCATGCCGCATAAGGTCAACCCCATCCGCTTTGAGAACGCCGAGGCCAATCTGGAACTTTCCTGCGCCCTCTTCGACTCCCTCAGCGCGACTTTGGTGGAGACCCGTTGGCAACGGGATCTGACGGATTCGACCGCGCAACGCAACATCGGGACCGCATTCGGATACAACCTTTTGGCCCTCTACAATCTCACCGGCGGTCTGGACTCCATCCACCCCGACGAAAGCACCATGGAGGCCGAACTCGAAAGCAACTGGGAGGTCTTGGGCGAACCCATCCAGACGGCCATGCGCGCCGCCGCATTGGAAGGTCGCGAGGGGATGGGTAACCCCTACGAACGGGTGAAAGAGCTCATGCGCGGGAAAAGGATCAACCAGGCGGACGTCGAATCCTTCATTGCGACCTTGAACTTCGACCCGGAGACTTCACAACGCTTGGCGGCCCTGACTCCCCGAACCTATGTGGGGTTGGCGGCCGACCTGGTCGCCTTCAGAGAGGTTCGCGGGAAGGAAAGTCAATCGACAAAGGCAGGTCAATGAGGGAAGGCCGGTAAAGAAAGGTGGCCGAAGAAAGACCGAGACGAAAAGTCGGCGAAGGTGAAGGCCAACGGAGCCGAACAACGAGCGAACAAGCAGCGGCCGCCGAACGACTACCTAACGGACAAGCAGCGAGCAAGCAGCGGACAAAAGAACAAAGAATCGGAAACGAACAGAAGCAATGGACACTCAAAAGGCACGGGAGCCGAAGGATATGACCGAACAAGGCCAAGAACCGGATCCGACGACGGACCTGGAGACGACGCATAGGAACCACGCGACCGGTTTTCCCGCCGCTGGTAAGGGGTCGTCCAACCTAAACGGGTCGTCCAACCCAAACGACTCATCCGGCTCAGACGAATCCGATGACCTGGAAGTCATGGACACGGTCTCCCTGCCCATGACCCACATTATCGACACCCCACCCAAACGTGTGCACGACCTCAACGATCTCCTGGGAGCCGCAGGCAGCATCCTGGGCGCCATCCTCTTCCTGGTCGCCGCCATCGGCTTGCAGGGGGTCACCCGCGGGGTCGAACACGATGTACATACCTTCGGCGTCATCGTCACCAATTGGCTGTACGTGGGGTCCGTTTCCTTCCTGCAGCAGTTCGTGACCGTCGCCGTCATCATCATGGTGCTCATCCAGCTTTCCATCAACCGCGAATGGATCCAACTGGCCACTTGTTCCCTCTCCCTCATCCTGGGGGTCAGCATCACTTTCGGCGTAGCCGAGCTGATTTCCTTGATCCACTACCCGCCCCTGTTCAACGAGCTCCAATCCATCGACGGCCTGTTGCCTGGTTTGATCGCCGGCATCGCCGCCTTCCTGACGTCCGCCGGACCCAGAAAAGCGCGGTCCATGGTCCGCCTTGGTTGGACGATCACTTTCACACTCGGCGCCTTACTGGTCATGCTGTCCGCGGACACCCTCTCCAGCCTGGTCGTCGCCCTCCTCCTTGGCCGGGCCATCGGCCTCGTCATCCGGTTCACCATCGGGACTCTCAACGTGGGCGTCTGGGGCAAAGGCGTCGTGGAGGCCTTGCGGGAGGTCGGGCTTGACATCCATTTCCTGCGCAGCCACCCCAATACTTTGGACCGGCCGGATGCCTCCGTGCGTGTTTCCCATCAAACCGCCAGTCTGGCTGATGACCTCATCGTCAACTCCCGCCTTTACGACGCGGTCGACGCCGATGGCCAACACTTCACCGTTTCCATCCTGGACGAACGTCGTCACTCGGCTGGTTATCTGCGCCAGCTTTTGCAATGGTTCCAGCTGTCGGACCTCTCCACCCGCCATGACCGCACAGTCCGCAACGCCTGCCACCATCACATCGACATGCTCTTGGGCCTGAGGAACATCGGGCTGTCGACCATCCATCCTTACGCGGTCACCGACGCCCAAGAATCCGGAATCATCATCTTCTATAAGGATTGCCCCCTGCATGAATGCGATTGGGAGACCATCACGGACGAGGACGTGGTCTACGCCATGGATTACTTGGCCAAGGCCAACAAACGCGGCTACACCCACCGGCGGATCACTCCGGCCAGCATCGTGCGGGACAAGGACGGCCAAGTCATCCTCGCCGGTTGGGAGAATGGCGATTTCGCCAGTGTCTCCGGCAACGTCAGTCTGGACCGGGCCCAGCTGCTCACCGTTTTCGCCGTCAAGCTCGGCGTCGAGCGGACCGTGAAATGCGCGGTCGAAGCTTGGGGAAAGGACTACGTCTACAACCTCACCGCCTTCATCCAGAGGGCCGCGATCCCCTTGGAAACCCGGCAGGCGGAAGGTTGGACGCGCCACCTTCTGAAAGACCTGAGGACCACCATCAACGGGCTTATCCCAGAAGACGAGGCGGACAACACGGAAACCGTCACCATCGCCCGCTTCAACGTCCGCAACTTCGTCGGCCTGGTTCTGCTGATTGTCGCGGTCGTGGTCATCTTCACCCAGATGAAGCCGGCCGACATGGTCTCCACCATCACCCATGCCAATCCGTGGTGGGCGGTCGTCTCCTTCCTTCTGGGGGCGGTCATCACCTCCGTGGCCACGTCCATCTCGGTGGGGATCTTCGTCGACCGGGACAAGCTCCATCTGGTTCCTCTCTTCCTGTCCCAAGTCGCCCAAGGCTTCACCGCCATCACCATGCCGGCCGGCGTGGGCCCCGCATTCATGAACCTGCAATATCTGCGTAAAGCCGGGTATAAGAGCACCCGAGCCACCGCCATCATGAGCGCGGTCGTGGCGGTGCAGGTAGCGGCGACGGTCCTGCTGATGATCGTCATCGGCATCTTCACCGGCCGCAACACCCTGTCCGGGGCCATCCCCACCAGCACCATCTCCATCACTTTGGGCGTGGTGGCCCTCCTTCTGTCCATCATCATGGCCATCAAACCCCTTCGCCAGCTTTTCGTCAAAAAGGTCTTCCCTATCGTCCGCTCGTATGGCCACGAACTTGCCACCCTTATCACCCAGCCGAAGAAGCTCCTCATCTGCGTGGTCGGCTCGCTGCTGCAAAACGCCAGCCTCGGCCTCGCCTTCTGGGCCTCTCTCATGGCTTTCGGATACACCAACAACCCGATCGAGACGACCTTCATCTTCCTGCTGGCCAACACGGTCGGCTCCGCTGTCCCCACTCCCGGCGGCTTGGGAGCCGTGGAGGCGGCTTTGACCCTGGCCTTCTCCGGCATCGGGGTCCCATCGGCCATCGCCCTGTCGGCCACCTTGCTTTACCGGATCATGAGTTACTGGGCCCGTATTCCCTTCGGGGCCGCCGCCATGCAATGGTTGAACAAGCATGATCTGATTTGAGTTCGGGCATGATCCGATTTGTGTTTGCGCAGGATTTGATCTGAGTTTGCACATGGTTTGATTCGAGTTCGAACGAGTCTGCTTTGATTTCGGACACGATTCGGTTCGAGCCGGAAGATGCACTCCACCAGTGGGTGCCGTCCTGAAAATCCCCTCTCATGGCCCGATTCAGCGCCAAGATGAAGTCAAATCAAATTACAAACAGGTAGTTTTCACTATTCTTTTTCAAAAAACCGCGACATTCTGCCCTTTTTGGCCGATTTTCTCGTGAAGTTAAGGTAATATCGGGTTTGTAACGAGTTGAGCAATTCCGCTGAACTCCTTAGTCAAGAAGGATGTATAACCACTATGGCATACAACAAGTCTGATCTCGTTGCAAAGATCGCTCAGAAGACCAGCCTGACCAAGGCTCAGTCTGAAGCTGCTGTCAACGCTTTCCAGGAAGTTCTCGTTGAGTCCCTCGAATCCGGTGAAGGTCTGCGCCTGACCGGTGTTCTTTCCGCTTCTCGCGTGAAGCGCGCCGCCCGCACCGGCCGCAACCCCCGCACTGGCGAAACCATCAACATCCCCGCAGGTTATGGGGTCAAGCTCCAGGCCGGCTCTTTGCTGAAGAAGGCCGTTGCCTAAGCTCCGTAAAAGCGCATCAGGCAAAGGCATACAAGCTTTTTAGAAGTCTTCAGCTAACAAAGACGTTAATCACAGCTGGAAGGTTCCGGGTTCACGCCCGGGACCTTTTTGTATATGCTTCCATCGTAAATACCCATATGGTGACTCATAGTGAACGCCTTCATGACAAGTGTCTTCACTCTCCCCTCCTTCCGTCTTAATCCTCTCCTTCCGTCCTTAAAAAACAGCCCTCTTCTCGATAGCGGCCAAGAAGCCCCGGTAGCGGCCAGGAAGTAGAGTATAACCCATGAGAAATTCCACGAATCATACTTTTCGATCCCTCCTTTTCGTCGTCATCGCTCTGGTCTGCGCCTTGGCCATGTGCCTGAGCCTGTCCGCTTGCGGCTCATCCGCCCCAAAAGCCGGCACCAAGGACTCTTTCCTCCAGCTGACCGACAAACCTTTCACAGCCAAAGGCGAGTTGGGGCAAAAACCCACCATCACCTTCAAGACCCCCTATACGGTGGAAAACTTCACCTATCAGACCGTCCAGAAGGGGAAGGGACGAGCGGCGAAAGACGGGGACATGCTCTGCCTGCAGCAGATCGTCTATAATCCTAAGACCGGCAAACAGATCAATTCCACCTGGGAGGCCGGCAAGACGGGGGTCTGCTCGACCTATCTGAGCGAAAAATCCGTCCAAAAAGGGTTCTATAAGCTCTTCAAAGGCATGACCGTCAATTCGACGGTCGTTCTGGGAGTCACTTCGGATTCCTCCTCCAACGCCACCTCTTCCGCCAACCAGGAAGACTACCTCTTGGCCCTCACCCTGACCGACGCCCGGCACATGGACCTGCGAGCAACAGGCAGCAAAGTCTCCACGATTGACCCGGCCTTGCCCAAGGTGACTTTGGGGAAGAAGGGTGAACCGTCGATTTCAGGCCTCACCTCGTATAAGTCCAACGGAAAGCTGGTCTCTCAGACCCTTCTGCAGGGCAATGGGGCTGCGGTCAAGTCCAGCGATTCCGTGACCGTCCAATACAAGGGGTGGGTTCTGGGCGGAGACGCGTCCAAGCCTTTCGACAGCTCTTGGAAGCGTGGATACCCCATCAGTTTCAGCCTCTCCGGCGTCATCAAAGGATGGCGTGATGGCTTGGCCGGCAAGAAGGTCGGATCCCAGATCCTCATCATCGTTCCTCCCGACCAAGGCTACGGTTCCACCGCCCAGACGGGGATTCCGGCGAACTCGACCCTGGTCTTTGTGGTTGATATTCTGGCAGTGAACTGATTGATAGCGATATTCCGGCCATGTCCGAATGGACTGAGGAAGAGCGGGGGATTTTTCTCCCGCTCTTTTTCTTTTGCGGTTTGTGTTTGATCGGATTTGATGAGACTTGATTGGCGGATTGATTGATTGATAGCTTGATCGACACCTTGACAGCAGCTCGACCGGCGCCATGACCGGCGGGCTTATCAGCCTAGAGGGCCTATCGGCACGGGTTCATCAGCGGTTGTGATGGGACTCAAGCGACGCTAGGAAGGCGATGACTCCCAGCGAAAGGCGACTATCCGACGAGCGATAGCCGCCTGATCAGAAGCAGCTCCCAGCGGACGGCAACTCCCAGTAAACGGTGGCTCTTTGTAAGCAGCGACCGCTCCGGTAAGAAATTCTTATCAGAAGAGCATGATTTCGTCCGAATCCTGCTCTTTCATATCCTCATAATCCAGGACTAGGCATTCGAACCCCCGGTCTTCGGCCAAAGTGCGGGCCTGAGGGGTGATGGTCTGGGCTGCGAAAATCCCCCGGACCGGTGTCAAGGTAGAGTCGCGGTTCAACAGCTCCACATACCGGGTCAACTGTTCCACTCCATCGATTCCACCATGCCTTTTGATTTCAATCGCCACATGCGCCCCTTCGGCGTCAACGGCCATGATGTCCACAGGGCCGATCGGCGTGGGGAATTCCCTGCGGACGAGCCGGGAGCCCGGCCCAATCCGCTCAATCTGCTCGGCCAGAAAACGCTGGAGGTGGTCTTCCACCCCATCCTTGGTCAGACCCGGATCCTGTCCCAGGTCGAACTCCTGGTCGCTGAAAATCCGCCAGAGTGCGATGAGGAGGGTGTCAGGACCCTTGTCGGCCGAAACATGGATGAATTCCTGGGGGACCTGATTCAGATCAGCAGACATCGTTCCGGTCTCTTGTGACTTGTCCGTCTCTTCTGTCTCGTCAGACTCGTCCGCTTTATCCAACCCATCCGTCTCGTCCGTCTCGTTAGTCTCTGCCTCATCTTCCATAGTTGATGCGGCCCCAATCCCAGCATCGTCGTTATCCGGGTTTTCGATTCCCTCGTTGATTCCGTTTTCGTCGTTATTGTTGTTCTCATTCTTATCTTCGTTATCGTCCTCATCTTCTTCCTCATGGACCAAGTCGTCAGCGTACCCGATCTCCATATCAAGGCAGGCGGACGCGAAACGTGGACTATCCGGGCCGAATTCGCGCAAAGTGCAGGGAGCCACCATCCAATTGAGCGGTTTATAGGACCCCAGCTCGGAGAAAATGAGGCAGCTCTGGTCCGCTTTCACCAAGATGACCCGTCTCGCCGTCGGCAGGGAGGCGTTGAGGCGGCCGGAATAACGGGCGGAACATTCAGTTACGATTATGCGCATAGGCTCACCTTATCATCCGCGGGACACCCATCGGCCACCTGCAGACCCGAAAGGCCCGAAAAATCATTCATCGCTGACCGCATCCAACACCGGCACCTGCAGGGCTTTGCGGGCCGGAGACAGGCTGGCGATGAGGCCGACGAAGATGGACAGGACCAGGAAGAAGCCAATCTGCCCCCAGGGGATGCTCAAAGTGGCCAAACCGCTGGAACTGTACGTCTTTTGGATGACGCACCCCGCCGCGACCCCGACGGCCAGTCCCAAAACGGTCCCCAGGATGGAGATCATGATGGCTTCGATGGCGATCATGCCCCGCACTTGCCCCCTGCTGGTCCCGATGGCCCGCAAAAGGCCGATTTCCCGGGTCCTCTCCAGGATGGACAAGGCCATGGTGTTGACCACGCCGAAGATGGCGATGATGATGGACAGGGCCAGCAGGGCGTCCACGATGATCATGATGCTGTTGATCATGAGGGCGGCCGTGGATTTGATCCCGTCTTTGTCCAGAACCGAGACCACGTAATACTTCTTCACGGCCTTGCGCAAGCGGTTTTGCACGGCCTTGCGCTCTTCAGGGCTGGCCCCGGCTTTGACGGTGGCATAGAGGATGTAAGTGTAGCCGCTGTAGCTCTTGAGCAGCTTCCCTTTCAGCAACTGCGGCAGGAAGACCGCCTGGCTCTGCATGGCCGAATCGGTGATGCCCCCGATCTTGGCCTTCAGACTGGCATCCGGGGAGCTGATGGTCACCGTCTGTCCCACCTTCCATTTGTTGTCGTCCGCGATGGTCTTGCCGACGATGATCTCCCCTTTGCGGGCGGCCGGGGCGGAGACGCCGGAGGTCATGTGGGATTCGAAGACATCGGTGAAGAAGTTGGGTTTGACGGCCACGGTGACAGCCGTCAGCTGCTTCCCGTTGTATTTGAGCCGGGGAATCATCTCCAGGGGCAGGACGGATTTGACCCCTTTGACCGATTCGACGTCCTTCTCCACCCCGTTGGGCAGGCCCGTGGTCTGGGAGCGGATGAGGAAGGTCGCCTTCAGACCATTGTCCACCAGGCCGGCGGTGGAGGCGGTCAGGCTGGCCGTCAAAGTGCCGATGGCCGCCACGATGGCCAGACCGACGAAAAGCGCAGCTGCCGTGTTGGCCGTGCGCCTCTTGGACCTATCCAGGTTGCGGGCCGCCAGCTTTCCGGAGACCGGGAAGAGAAGGGCAGGCAGGAAGCCGAGGACCCTTTGGGCGGGGATGACCAGGGAGGGGGTGATGACGATGACGGCAATGATGACCAGGACGGAGCCGACTGCCAAGGTGGTGTTGCTGGACATCGTATTCAAAGCGGGGATCACGGTGGGACCCGCCCCGCTTGTGCTCTTATGGTCGGCCAAGGCCACAGTCAGCCACCAGAAGAAGAGGCCGACGGCCAGCATGGCCAGGCCTATCCAGCCTCTCAGCCGGGTCGGTTTCTGCGGGTTCACGGTCTCGTTCATGGCCTGGATGGGTGGGGCGTATGCCGCGCGGCGGGCAGGCAAGGCCGCTCCAATCAGGGAGACCAGGATGCCGACGACGATCCCTAGAATGACGGCGTTCAGCCCCGGCATGGTGGATCCGCCCATGGCCGACCCGGTCTTGGACAAGCCCCAGGCGATGAGGGCCATGAACCCCCACCCCAGGAAGACCCCGATGACCGAGCCGATCAGCCCCATCAGCAAGGCCTGGACGATGACGGTCATGAAGACTTGGGAAGGGCTGGCCCCGACCGAACGAAGCAAAGCGTAGCCCCGCATTGACTCGCGCACGATCATGGAGAAGGTGTTGGCGATGATGAAAGCGCCGACGAAAAGGGCGATGAAGGCGAAGATCAGAATCATGGGCTGGAGGAAGCCCATCGTGGTGTTGGTGTTGTCTTTCTGCTCCTGCCGCAGGGTGTCGCCGGTGATGGCCCGGGCCTCGTATTTCCCTCGGCTGAGAGGGTTGGCCTCCAGCACCTTGTTGATTCGCTTCGCCAAGGCGACTTGCTGATCATGGGTCAGGGGCCTGCCATGGTTGGCTTTCCCATAGACGGTGATGGAGGTGGTGACTTCGTTGGCTTGGGCGATCATCTTCTCTTCAGCAGCCTTCTGGGCTTTGCGGATCGCCTCTTGCCGGGCCTTGAGCTCGGCTTCCTGACGGGCTTTGAGGGCTTGGGCCGCTTGTGGGCTCATGGCGGTCGCGGGTAGGCGGGAGGCCGCCATCCCCTGTCCACTGGTCTGCCCGCCGGCCTGACCGGAAGGGCTGCCGTTGCCGCTGGCGGATTGATTGGCCGGACTGGAAGGGGTTGACCTGGAAGGGATCGAAGCCGATCCGGAAGATGCTGAAGCTGAAGCCGAAGAAGGCTTGGTTCCGGCCGTCTTCGCCGTCCCCATGGTCATATAGGCGTTCTCCCTTTCGGCCACCGCCGGGTCGATGCCCACGTAATAGGTCCCCTGAGCCACTTGCTTGAGGGAGAAGACGCCGCTGATCTTGACCTTGCGGGGACCGCTGGGATAGACGAAGGTGGTCTTATCCCCGACGGAGAGCCTGGCCGTCTTGGCCGTCTCGTCCAGCAAAGCGATTTCGCCGTACCCACGGGGATAGGTGCCTTTGAGGAAGGTCGTGGACCGCCAGGAGGCGTTTTCCGCCATGGAGACGGTCGTCACCGTCCCCGTCCCGCCCAAGCTGACGGCGTTACCCGACTTATCGACCAAGGCAGAGTTATTGAGGGTGATCATGCGGACGGCGGATTTGACCCCCGAGACCTTGGCCACATCTTTGATGAGGCCGGTTTTGATGCTGTTGTGGTCCAGCAGCGGGGAAGCCGAGACCCCGCTTTGCTTCCGAGCGCCGCGGATGTAGACGTCCCCTTCGGATGAAGCGGCGAAGGCGGCGTTCATCTGGTCTTCCAGCATGTTCCTGAAGGAGAAGGAGCCCACCACAAAGGCCACGCCCAAGGCGATGGTGATGATTGACATGAGGAAACGGGAGAAATGCGAACGCGCGTCGCGCAGGCCGATGGTGAACATGGCCCCTCCTAGTCCTCTTCGCCGGACGCGAAGACGTCCAGGATCCGCTCATAGCTGGGCTCGTCCATATCGTCGGTGATGCGGCCATCGGCCAGGACCAGGATCCGGTTGGCGTACGAGGCCGCTTTGGGGTCATGCGTGACCATGATGATGGTCTGCCCGGTCCGTTCGACCGAATCCTTGAGGAAGGTCAGCACTTCCTTGGAAGAGCGGGAGTCCAGGTTGCCGGTCGGCTCATCCGCGAAGATGACGCTGGGCCTGGCCATGATGGCCCGGGCGCAGGCGACCCTTTGCTGTTGACCGCCGGAAAGCTGGCTGGGTCTGTGATTCAACCTGTTCTCCAGACCAACCACTTTGACCACCTCATGGAACCAATCCCAATCGATCTTTTTATGGCCGATTTGCAGGGGAAGGAGGATGTTCTCCTGGGCGGTCAGGGTGGGGACCAGGTTGAAGCTCTGGAAGATGAAGCCGATGTGGTCGCGACGCAACTGGGTCAGTTGCTTCTGGTTCATGGAGGACACCTCCAGCCCCTCGACCAGGACCTGGCCCGAAGTCGGCGTGTCCAGACCGGCCATGCAATGCATGAGGGTCGACTTCCCCGACCCCGACGGCCCCATGATGGCCGTCATCTTGCCTTTTTCGAAGTCCACATCCAGATGGTCCAAGGCGACGACTCGGGTATCGGCGGATTTTCCGTAGACCTTGTAGAGGTCCACCGCCCGCGCGACCGCTTCGAATCCCTTCCCCTTCTGGTCCTTCTGGTCCTTCCCTGAGGCAGTCCCCTTTTGTTCAGCCATATCAGCCACACCCCTTGACGCTTGATGAATTCCTTGGATTCCCGGCCCGGATGGCATCATCCCGCCGTCATTTTCGCCGTTCCCTTTGCGATTCGATTTTCGGCGGATAAGGCTTTCCCACGCTTATGGCCGCCGCTTATGACTTCACATCATAGCCCCAGGCCTAGCGTGCTTGTTCCGGTGACGGGCTCGGTTTATGCTGAAAGGAATAAATCCCGTCTTCCATGGACGATGATTCCTAGGAATTACAAGCGCTCGGCCGGCTCAGCCGTCCGGACCGCCACCTGGCAGCCTTGCGGAAGGACAAGCATGATCAAAAAAGAATTCCTCCATTTGCCGGGGGTCTCCCTCGGCCGATCGGCGGCCATCGGACTTTCGCGCTCTTTGGCTTTGCTTCTGGACCTTCTCATCGTTCTCTTCGCCGTCCAGCTGGTTTCTTTCGCCAGCGGACTGACCGTCCCGGTGAATCTGTGGACCGCCTCCCTCAGCCACCTGCTGCGGTATTTCGATGGCGGGGGCGCCTCTTCCGCTTGGGGAACGGTGGGAGCGGCCACCTTGGTCATCCTTGCCCGCCTCCTCCTCTCCATCGGGGCCGACCTTCTGGTCCGGATCAATGACGAATCCATCGCCAAGGCCCTGACTTCCGATCTGGTCAGGTCCTTCCTAGTCCCCCAGGATACGGCCATCAAGGATGAGAAGCGGGGGGACAAGCCCAACCAGACCTTGACCATGCTGTCCACCGAGGGAATCAAGACCATCTGCTCCTATTTCAGCGATTTCATCCCCACCGTCATGCAGGTCCTCTTCATGCTGGTCATATCCCTGGCCTTCCTGGCCCCCATCAACCTCTGGGCCGGAATCATCGTGGCCGTGGGCATGGTCCTGCTGCCTTTAGGGGCCAACATGATGCGGGCTTCCAATCTCAAGTACCTGTCCGCCCATCTGCTCAAGTATGACAAGGTTGGCATCCACTTCGAGCAAGCCAGCCGCGGTCTGGGGACTCTGACCATCTTCGGGGCCGACCAGCAGGAGTCCGAGCGCATAGCCGAGGAATCGGAAGGCTTCCGCCGCATTACCATGAAGATCCTCCAGGGCCAGCTCCGCAGTCTGATCGGGGCGGACATCGCCATCGCCATCAGCGTCATTGCAGCCGTTGCAGCAACCGTTTTCACCTCTCCACGGTCCCTCGCCGACCCCACCCTGCCCTTGGCTGTCTTCCACGGCATCCTCGTAGCCGTCATCGGCGTCCGTCTTTTCATCCCGGAGCGGGGGCTCATCTACCTGGTCCATGACGCGGCCAAGGCCATGAAACTGGGCAAGCAAATCGTGGACGCCCGCGATTCCTTCCGAAACGACCAGGTTCCGGCGACAGACTCCGCTCCAGCAAACGATCGCAACCAAACCGCAAGTAGTCCGCTGCTGACCTTATCCGACCTGACCCTGACCTACGCAAACGGTTTCACCGCCCTCCACTCCGTCAACCAGGCATTTCCCCGGCATGGCTTCATCGGAATCGCAGGGAAGTCGGGCTCGGGCAAATCCACCCTGATCAAAATCCTTTCCGGACAATTGCCGGACTACGAGGGCTCTGCCCTCCTTGATAGCCGGGAGATCTCCTCCTTCGCCCACGACCACTTGGCCCACCAGGTGGTCGCCATCCATGGAACCGACAAGCTTTTCGCCGGAACCATCGAGTCCAACCTCAATCTGGGAGGGCACGGCGTCAGCCGGGAACGGATGGTCCAGGTCCTGAAATGGGTGGATATGTGGACCGAGCTGGAGGGCCGGGGCGGGCTTCAGGCCCCGGTGACCGCCGGCGGATCCAACTACTCCGGCGGCCAAAGACAACGCCTGTGCATCGCGCGAGGCCTGCTGCAGGAAGCCTCCGTTTACATCCTGGACGAAGCCACCAGCGCCGTCGACCAAGCCCACGACGAGGCCCTAGACCGGCTCCTCCTGGACCTGTCCCACTCGGTCTGCCTGATCGACGTGACCCACCGCCTGGCCAACATCCGCCATGCGGACCGCATCCTGGTCCTGGACCAGGGCCGCATCGCCGAAGAAGGCGACTTCGACCACCTGATGGCCATCAGCGGTCTTTTCGCCTCTTTGTGGCGGGAACAAAGCGCCGTCGAACAAGCCGGCCGGGAGGCGCCAAGCTTCGAATCCAAGCCGGATGATTCTGAGCGAAAGACACAGTCCGACGCCTCCTCCCCCGCATCCGAACCCGCTCCTGCTGCTTCTGCGGCCTCTCCCACACCTGAGACTGGCCCCGCTGCTATTTCTGCCTCCACCTGGTCTACGGCCAAACGCATGGCCTCCTTCCTGGGATCCCACCGCAAGACGGTCGCAATCGCCGCCCTGACCGGGCTGATTGGACACCTGCTTTCCACCGCTTCGGTCATGCTGGCGACGGCATCCGTCTACAGCGGGTTCACCGGATCGCGCACGGTCAGCATCGTCACCGGCATCCTGGCAGCCGTGGCGGCCCTGACCCGCGGCTCCTTCTCCTACCGGGAACAGTACTTCAACCACGAATCCGCTTTCAGCATCCTGCGGGACGTCCGGGTGGCGGCCTTCAACCACGTGAGTACCCTGTCCCCCGCTGGCCTGACCGGTCAGGGCCGAGGCAACCTCGTGGCCGTCCTGACCGAAGACATCGAACTTTTGGAAGTCTTTTACGCCCATACCCTCTCCCCTTTGATGATCGCCGTGGGCAACGGTCTGATCATGACCATCCTCCTCGCTTGCATCAACCCCTTCCTCGGCCTGATGGCCTTCGTCTCCTATCTCATCCTCGGCCTCCTCCTCCCCTCCTGTTTCGCCTCCGAAACCGCCGGGAAAGCCTACGCCGAGCGTCAAGCCCAAGGCCGTATGCACACCAAGATTCTTGACTATCTGGACGGGAAAAACACTTTGCTGCAGTTCAACGCCACTCCGCGGGCCTACGAGGACGTGATGCAAGAGGGCAGGAAGATGATGTCCGAACGGTCGGCCGCCACCGGTTACCGCCTGCTCAACGTATCTTTGGCGGACGTCATCAGCCTGATCCTGCTCGCCGCCTTCTCCTTGCGGGCCGGCCTGCTGGCCCTGGCGGGGACTGTCAACCCGATCGGCTGCCTCATGGCCGTGGTCGGCTTCGCCACCTCCTTCCCCTCCATCATCTCCGTCTCCCGGCTGGGTGCCGGTCTGCAGCCCACGATGGCGTCGGCCCGCCGCATCTTCGCCCTTTTCGACCAAAAGCCGCAAGCCGCTCCGGTCAAGGACGGGATCAATCTGGATGGATTCCAGTCCGAACGGGCCCAGAGGGTTTCCTACTCCTATCCCCAACCTCCGGCGGCGGCCAGCCCGGCCAAGGAAGGGGAAGGTCTCGGGCCGGTCCTGACCTCGGTGGACCTGGACCTGAAAGCCGGCGAATCCGTTGCCATCCAGGGCCCCAACGGGTCGGGCAAGACCACCCTGATCGACCTCCTCATGCGTTTCCGCCCGATCTCCGGCGGCGAGCTGACGGTCAACGGGACCCCCATCGACCGGGTGAACACGGCCATCCTGCGTCAGATGCAGACCCTGTCCGGGCAGAACGTCTTCATCTTCGACCGGACCCTGCGCGAGAACATCACCATAGCCAAGCCCGACGCCAGCGACGAGGAGATCCGCGAGGCCGCCCGCTCCGCTTGCTTGGACGAGCTCATCGACCAATTGCCCGACGGGTTGGACACCCCCTTGGACCATGACGGGGCCCAGCTCTCCGACGGACAGCGGCAGCGGGTCTCCATCGCCCGGGCCTTCCTCTCCCAGGCCCAGCTCATGTTCTTCGACGAGCCGACCAGCAACATGGACGCCTTGCTCGAAGCCGAACTCATGCAAGCCCTCATGGCTCATCAGGAAGGGAAGACCTACCTCTTCGTCTCCCACAGGCCGACCACCCTGGCCTATGCCGACCGCCTGTTCACCTTGTCCGAAGGGCGGCTGACCCAAGTTCGATAGATCCCACGGCGAGTGAAGGGCTAATACGGCCAGACGGCGTAAGCATAATAAAAGTGGCGGCTCCCTGCGGATGATGCAAGGAGCCGCCACTGTCATTTGAGGCGGGTCCATCGATTGGTGGCGGATCGCTCTGGCTTTGGCAAATCTACCGGATCCATCAGATTCGCCGGATCACGCCGGCTTTACTGGATCACATGGGGAAGTAGAAAGGCAGGACCTCAGGCTCGGTCTGGTAAAGCTGGACCAGGTCCTCGCTCAGGTACTTCTTGTTGATGATCACTTCGAAGGTGAACTGGTCGAACCAATCGTCGGTCATGACGTAGTAGCCCTTTTCGCCGTTCTCGTCGCCCCAAGAGTTCTCCACCTTCCAGCGGACGCTCTTCCCGTCGATCACGTCCACGCCGACCAGGGTCATGGCGTGGGTGGCCATGGACTCATGCGAAACCACGCGCCGACCCTTGTCCATAGTGAAATCGACGCTCACCAAGGTCGCCATATCGTACAGATCGGTGGCCATGACCCCAGCCTTGCGGTCGGAATCCTGACCGACGTCGCAGGCGAACCAGATCGGCTCCCCGTCCTGCAACTGCTTGATGGCCGCAGCTTTCATCTCTTCGACGGGGGTGTTGATCCAGTGGGGGTCAGGGGCGCCGACCATGTCGCCGGCGAGGTCGTTGCTGTAATGCTTGTGCATGCTGAGCAGACCCTCCAGAGGATAGTGGTCCAAGGCCACGTAATCATCCAGGTCCACCCCGATGTACTTGTCGAAGAAGTCCTTGGGGGTCATCAGGCCTTCATCGTGGTATTTCTTGTCCTTGTCCTGATACTGGAAGCGGAATTCGCGAGGAGGGACCCCTAAAGAGACGGAGACGATGGAATTGATTCCTTCCAGCATCCGGGAGCGCTCGGTTTCCACTTCGGACTCGGAGGCGCCGCCGCGCACCAGCTCGCGCAGGCGGAGGCCGTCCTGACGCAGCTTGCGGTTGAGGAGGGCGTTCATGACTTCGGAGTTCTCGGTGTTGGCGGTCTCCGGCATGTAGGTCTTGGGCAGGACGCCGTATTTCTTGACCAGGTTGACCACGTACTGCCACCAACCGCCGTCGCCTTCCGGCTCGGACATGAGGGCATCCACCTTGCGGTCGAGGATGTCGGCCTGGACGGAGGCGATGATCTTGTCGTAGAAATAGTTGGCCTTCTCCAGCTTGTCATAGAAATACAGGAAGTTCTGCGACAGCTCGAAGTTCTCCACGTTCAGCTTCTTGCCCAGCAGGAAGCGAAGGACGTTGAGGCCGGCGAACATCCAGCAGCGGCCGGAATGCTTCTGATTGGTCACCCCGTCGGAGGTGAGGTCGGTGGAGTAAGGGTTCTTGTTGCGGGCCAGGACGAACTGGTCTTCGGCCGCCTTAAGCAGGCCGTTGGTGGCCGCCGCCCTTTGGGCCAAGAGGTTCTTCTTATCGGACGCGAAGGAGGTTTCCATCTTCCTCGTCTGGTCGACTGTCAATTCTGCCATGACTGTCCTTTCTAGGGATTTCGGTGTCAATAGGCCATAATTATAGGCAGGGCCGAATACTGGATTGGTCAGGACCGTCACAGGCGATTTTCAGATGTCGGACAGAATCCCCTTTTCCCGGCACCAGCGCCAGTCCCAGAAAGCCCGCCAATCCCCTTCCAGTCTCCGTCTTCTTTCCGAGGCCCTTTCCGTCTGGTAGCTCCAGAAGTATCGACGGGGAAAGGCCTGCCTATGCAGATGGACCAAGCCGGTGGAGAAATCCGGTTCTCCTGATCCCCCAGTCTCAGTCTCCTTCTTCCCTATGGCGCTTTCGGCGCACCACTCCCCCACGATGACGGGGACGAAACGATCGACCAAGGAGATCAGCCTCTTTTGCCCCCCAATGGCGCCTCGGTAGAAGGCCTTCCTGTGGGACCGATGGGGCTGATAACCTTCATCTAAGCGGCCCATGAGCCACCCACGGTTGGTCGGCTTCCGCTTTTTCACCTGAGACCTGTGGGAAAGCCTTTGCCTGTTTCGGCGGCCGAAGAGGGCGACCGCCTCCAGGGCCTTCTCGATCCCTTGTTCGGCGAAAGTCGGATAAAAATGCGTATCCAGATACACGTTCCTCATGCTCCGGAAACGCCGATCGAACAGGAAGAAGGAGGCCGTCCCCAGGAAATTGAAGCTGTCATGGAAGACGACCGCCTTCTTTGGCGGAAGGATCCGCCTTAACCTGCGGTAGGCGGTCGCGTAGAACCTGCGCAGGAAGGAGAGGGGCAGGATCGGCTCGTTCAGGACTTCGATCCCCAGCAAGGCCGGATTGTCCCGATACCGGAAGGCGAGACGGTCGAGGACATCTAGGGCGAAGGAGACTTCCTCCGGATGCCGGGCCCAGTCTTTGACGCCGGTCTGCCCACCGTTGTCGAAACCATTTTGGCTGCCGGGAACGGTATGCAGGTCCAGGAGGACGGTGAGACCATGCCTCCCGGCCCAGGCGAAGGCCCGGTCCACGTATTCGATGCATCCGAGGTAAGGAGGGCGATCGCCGAAGACGAAGAAGGGAACGGGCAGGCGGACGGAGTCCACTCCTTGACCGGCAAGAAAAGCGAAATCCTCTTCCTGCATATAAGCGTCCCGATGGGCCTTCAAGCGTTGGGCCAGCTGGTCGGGCGGCAAGGCATGGGCCAAGGCGTGTTCATCCTCGGCCCCGCCCGCCCCACGGAAAAGGGACGGTTCCATCCATTTCTCCAAGACCAGCCAATTGCCCAAGTTGACCCCTCTCACGGAGGCGAGCCTCATGCCAAGGCCGCCATGATGTCAGCGACCACCTGCCCGGGCTCCAGCCGATTGGCGGCGAGCACGTCTTCCGGCCGGTAGCGGTCGTAGAATCGCTTGGCGAAACCGCGGGACAAGACCTTGGTCCCGGAAGGGGCCAAGGCCGAAGCCACTTTGGCCCCGAATCCCCCTTCCTGGCTGCCATCTTCCAGGACCACGGTCAGCTCCTTTTTCGCGGCGATCCGTTCCAGCAGCCCCTGGTCTAGGTGAGAGAGGAAAACCGGGTCGATCAGGCTGGCCGCGACCCCTTTCGACTCCAGCTCCTGGCAGACCTGCCGGCCGAGAGGAAGGAAATCACCCATGGCGACCACGGCGACTGGGGAGTCCTCGCCTTGGCTGATGACCCGCGCCTTGCCCAGCTGGGAGTAGTCCGTTCGCACTTGGGAAGGGTCTTCATGTCGAGGAGCCAAGGCCGGCACCCGGATGATGGCCGGATGGTCGGTTTGATCGATGGACCAGTCCAACATGGCCTTGTATTCCTCCCAAGTGGCTGGGGCCAGCATGACCAGGCCGGGGATGTTCGACATCATGGCGATGTCGTAGAAGCCCACATGGGTGATGTCGTTCATGCCGTAAAAGGAGGCGTCAAAGACCAGGATGGTCGCCGGATTCTGGTTGATGGACAGGTCTTGGAAAAGCTGGTCATAAGCCCTTTGGATGAAGGTCGCTTCAGTGCCGTAGACAACATGGGCCCCACCTTTGGCAGCGCCGGAAGCGACAGCCACCGCGGTCTGCTCCGCGATTCCCACGTCGATGTAATGATCGCCCAGCTGGGCTCGCATCCGGGCGTCCAAGCCCAGGGAAGCCGGCACCCCGGAGGCGACGACCAGAAGACGGGGGTCCTTGGCCGCCCTCTCCATCAGATACTCGCCTGTCAGCCGCGCGTAATCCTCCCCCGAGTAGACGGGGGACTGGCCGCTGGCTATGTCGAAAGGCCCATGCCAATGCCAGTCCTCTTCATGCTCCATGGCCGGCCGGTAGCCCAGGCCTTTGACCGTGCGGATATGCACGACCACCGGATGGTCGATGTCTTTCACCTCTCGGAAGGCCTGAATCAGGGCATTGACGTCATTGCCTTCATCCACATAACGATAATCGAAGCCCATGGCCGCGAAGAGGTTGTCGCTGGCCTGCCCCTTGCTTTCCCGCAGATGGGCGAGGCTACGGTAGAGTCCGCCATGGTTTTCGGCGATGGACCATTGATTGTCGTTGATGACGATGATGAAGTTACTTTTCAGCTCGGCGGCCGTGTTCAGTCCTTCCAAGCCTTCCCCGCCCGATAAGGACCCATCCCCCATCAAGGCCACGATATTGTCGGCCGGGCCGGCCTGACCGTCGGCGGCGGCCGCCAGGTCCCGGGCTTTGGCCATGCCGACCGCCAAAGAGATGGAGGTCGAGGTATGGCCCAGCTCGAAGAAATCGTGGGGAGACTCGGCCGGGGAGCTGAAGCCGGACACGTCATCGTAATGGGCCGGATCCAGATAGGCTTCCTTGCGGCCGGTCAGCATCTTATGAGGATAGGTCTGGTGGCTGATGTCGAAGATCAGCTTATCTGCAGGAGAATTGAAGACGTAATGCAAGGCGATGGTGGCTTCCACGATGCCGAAATCCGGACCGAAATGTCCGCCATGGACCGAGGCCCGGGCCAGCATGGCCTCTCGCATCTCCTGGGCCAAAGCTTTGAGCTGGGCCGAGTCCAGCTTCTTCACATCCGCGGGACCATTGATCTTTTCCAGATACATGTGCGCTAAGCCTCCTAAATCCGCCTATCCTGTTTCCACCGATATTTTATTTTCCGCTATCGCGCTTTCCCCTATTCTACCTTTCCGCCTGTCGCAGGCGTCGGTTCCCGGTCCTTCTCCATCATCAATCAAATGTGAAGATTTTGCAATAGGCGCTTATGGAAAAGGGAGAAATTCCCCTAACCTTGCCAAGGCCTCACTGGTTTTCAGTTTCCCGAGGCCCCATTTTTCATACAAGGAGATCACCAGCGTGACGATTCCATCCTCATCAGCGTCCCCAACCACACGACCATCATCCAGCGAACAGGCCTCCCGGTCTGGCCGCCCGCGGCCACAAGCCAAGCACCCCTACCTGACCCTCATGGGTCTGTATCTAGGCGGTTTCACCGGCATGTACAGCGAGACCGACCTGAACATCGCCCTTCCCCAATTGTCCAAAGCCTTCCGGGTGGAAGCCTCCCTCACCCAATGGCTGGTCATCGGCTATATGCTGGTCATCGGCATCGTCCTGCCTTTCTCCAGCATCCTCATGAAGTGGTTCAAGACCAAAAGCCTGACCCTGGTCGCCTTGGGGGCCTTCCTTCTGGGAGCCCTCATCTCCGGCTTCGCCCCCTCCTTCCCCCTCGCTTTGACTGGGTGAGCCATCCAGGGGATCGGGACCGGCCTCATCCTGCCTATGATGTTCGCCATGGTCATGGAGGTCATGCCTCCCCAAAAACTTGGCGCAGCCATGGGAGTGACCGCCCTGGTCATCATGTTCGCCCCCGCCATCGGGCCGACCTTGGCTGGCTTCCTGGTCGGAGCCCTTTCCTGGCGATGGATCTTCTTCTCCTTCGTGATCATTCTGGCCGTCGGCATGGTTTTCGCCGCCCGATTCATGATCAATCCTTATCAGTTGACCCGCCCTCGCTTCGATGGGCTGTCCAGCCTCCTGTCCATCGTCGGATTCGGCGGGCTCGTCTTGGGAGTAGGCATGGCCAGTCTCTACGGCTGGCTCTCCGTCCCGGTGGTCATCTCCCTGATCGTCGGTCTCGCCGCCGTGGCTTGGTATTCCTTCCGTCAGCTGCAGACCACGACCCCCATCCTCAACCTCAATGCCTTCGCCATCCCCGGATTCCGCGTGGGAGCTGTACTCATGATGGTCAACTTCGGCATCACCCTGTCCGCCATGTACATCTTGCCCCAGTACTACCAGAACGGCATGCGCCTGGCCGTGGCCCTGACCGGGATCGTCATGCTACCGGGAGGAATCGTCAACGCCCTGGTTTCCATGATCGCCGGACGGCTTTTCGACGCCATCGGAGCCCGCATTCCCGCCACCATCGGTTTCGGCCTTTCCCTAGTGGGGACCATCATGCTTCTGACCGTCTCCCCGCAAACCCCTTTGGCCTATGTGATCATCTGCCACATCATCCTCATGGTGGGCGTGCCCCTGGCCATGAGCCCCAGCCAGACACATGCGCTCAACTCCCTGCCGCATGAGCTCTCTACGGATGGGAGCACCATCCTCAACACCCTCCAATAGGTCCTGGGTGCCGGCGACCGCATTCGCCACCAGTCTCCTGGTCGCCGGGGAAAAGGCGTCCGGGCACCCTCAAGGCAGCGCCCAGGCTTTCTGCGGCGGGGCCCGCTGGGGCTTCGCTTTCACGGTGGCTTTAGCTCTCATCGGCTTCGTCCTGACTTTCTTCATCCGCTCCGGCAAGGCCGCAACTGTATCCGCCGGGGCTCATCCGGCCGATGAAACCGTAGAGCCGGCGGCCGAATCCGGCATCCGGCAACTGATGAAGGCCGAGGTCTACACTCTGCCCGCCACCGCCACGGCCTTGGACGCCATGCGCCTTTTCACCGAAAAGAAGATCTCCGGAGCGCCTGTCGTCAATGAGCAAGGCGAACTGGTCGGCTTCGTCTCCGATGGCGACGTCCTGTCCACCTTGGCCGAGCAGCACCCCCAGTTCACCAGCTTCTATGCGGCGGTGATCGAAAGCAATGGCGAAAGTTTCGACAAGAAGCTCGACGAACTCCTCTCCCTGCCCGTGGACCGGATCTCCACCAAACATGTAATCACCGCAGATGCGAACGACAGCATGCCTCATATCTGCCAAGTCATGGTCCAACGGCATCTGAAGAAAGTTCCGGTGATGGATCAGGGCCGCATGGTCGGCATCCTGAACAGGAGCAACATCCTCCGCTATGCGGTCACACGGTACTAAGGCAGACTTGGGATTTAGTCCCCTTGGGGATGTTTCAAGGCTTCCCCGAGGGGGGGGTTGATCATCTGTCGAAGAAGATGGAGAAGGATCGCGCACAGGGGCCGTTCAACGGAGGGCGGCTCTTTTATCAGCCTGATGCAAAGCCTGGTCAGCCGCGAGAATATCCTTACCGTCCTTCTTCATGACGCTTTCCCACGAAGTCAGGAAAGCCAGCAGGGAACGGCTGACCGCCCCATCATGCTCCTGATTCCCCGTCACTGGGGCCAAGCCGGAGAATCTGCCGATTTTAATCCGCGAGAACTCCCCGACGCCTTTCCCTAAGGCATCCCCCGCGGTCTGGGCCGCGGCCGATTCTGTTTTGATCGCCTTCGTCATCGTTGCGACCCCCCTTCTGTCCTCTCATCCACTTCCCTGACTTTTCGGCCGTAAGCCCTTTCAGCCTCTTCCATTTCTTCCTGAATCCGCATCCTCTCTTTTTCCAACGAATGCTCCTCCTCTTCCGCCTCGTGAGTGAATTGCGTAAGTTGGGATTGCAATTCCGTTATTTCCTGGTAGAACTTATCCGAGACAAGGCCTGTCTGGATCTGTTCCTCGATGAATCGCATGACGCCTCGCACGTAAGAGGACAGCTCCGATTGGGCTTGTGACAGCTGAAGCCTCTTTTGACGGGAACCCTCCTCCTTTTCGGCAAGGTCACGCATCAGCGCCACGTGGTCGTCGTGAAGGCGCGACAATTCACGCATTTTCCCATTCATATTATTCTCCATAACCACATCTACCTCCCCACGGTCATCTACAGAGACCATGACCACTACTCCTTCATGCGAAGATTTTTGAAAGCATCGTCTTTGTTAACCAAATAATCATAACGGCTAAACGAAAAGCCAGAGTTTTCACCCCGTTTATGGACAATCTTCCTGCCGTCGATTTCATATTCTTCATCATTTAGGTAGACAAGGTCGGCTTTTTCATTGCACCAGCGAAGGAACCTCACCTCAGGCCCACGACGCTGGTCACCACGAGCGACATGCCCCGCCCACTCACGGCCGAAAAACGCGCCGACACCCTCCACCGTCACCCGATCCGACGGATGCGACCGATTATACACAGCAATCGCCATAGCCATGTTCCTCCGAGCCGACGGCACAACGGCATCATCAAACCACTCACCCGGATCAAAACACCGCCCATCCTCCACAAGCGGCCTGCGTAGTCCCTTCTCTCGGGAGCCAATTATCAACTCCCAGTAATCATCATTCATCTCACTAGAGAAAGCACACTCCCTCTCCGCCTGCTGACGCCGGTGACGAGCCACCCCCCAGCACACGCCACCCACCAACACAACAACCACCAACACCACAGCGATAACCAACCACAACCAACGATCACGACCATGAAACACAGACGCCATATCTACCTCCCCGCAGTCAAAAAATTATATAAATCATCCTTGTGAACGAGATAGTCATAATGACTAACCGACCCACTAAAACGATCTCCACGCTTAAAAAGTAGCCTCCCACTACCATCCCGATTATCAGTTCGGTAAATCAAATCAGCCTTCTCATTGCACCAGTCAAGGAACCTCTTCGTCTCCAGGAATTTCTTGTGGTCATGAATGTCAAAAAGAGCAAAGGCGTTATGGGATATATCCTTGTTGAATTGCGCAAGAGTGAAATGCCGCCCGGTCGCCGCATTGTAGGCGGCAACCGCTTCCCTCAGATGAGTCTGAACCGTGGAATCGGCGAAAAAGCGATTATCGGGATGGGTGTAATCCTCTTCATGCGCACCCGAGGAACCATCGAAAATCATTGAATAGCCGATTCCCCCAAAGAGATCGCTCTCGGCCATGCTTTTGCCCGCTTCGCTCAACATGTTCAGACGGTCGGCGCGTTCCCTCTCGCTGAAGTCATCCGTGACTCCTGCGATCTCGTCGCCGATGAACTTCGCGACCGAGATCCCCGGCCCGAAAAAAGGAATCCCTTCAGCGCCAGCCGAGAGAATCTCCTTCATAGAGTCCTGCAATATCTTTCCACCGGCGTCATACCAGAAATTATATCCATCCAGCCCATTTTTGTTTTGCAAATCATGAGCCATGACAACGACGTCAGCCGGTTTTCCTGAAAGACCGGCTTGATTCTGACAGATATTCGGCACGAGCGATGTCAGGCCCCTTGTAGACATCGAAGGCTCGACCGCCAGAAGCATCAACCGCGCAGTGGATTTTCCGTCGTCGCTGCGAGAGAGACCTACCCGAATCTCCAGCCCATCCGGGGACCCCCCATAGACTTCCTGAGCGCCAGCCATGGGCTTGATGCGATTTTCCATATGCAGAAGGGTGTTTGATGCTGTCAAATCCGCCCATTTCGCTTTACGAGCAGAAGAATCATGAGCGCTTGGAACAGGCGTCCGGGATAGGCGCCGATCCGATTCCTCCATCATCTTTTGAAGAAGATCGCTTTTCCTGAACCCGTAGACTTTGACGTTCGTGCTCGTACTCGCGTCCAGCCGATAAGTATACGAGACTTCCCTCTTGTCATGCATCGGTACGAACATCCAGGAAGAGATCTTCTGCAAACTAATGACATCCTGCTTATGAACCATTTCCTCTTGCGCGTCGGTGGCGGCGGCGGTCATCTTTTCGGAGAGGAACCACCCGGGGACCCGGGCCATCCCCTGCCAGAGGTCTTTGTTGGGACCGTCCTTCGTATAAAAGTCGGATTTGTCCCACCCGTTTTTACGAGCCTGATCGAAAGCTTTCTTCTGATCGGCTGTCATATATTTCTTCATTTCATCAGGATTGCGCTCAATCCATTTTCCCCAGCGGCCATCCAGATCTTTCTTCCAGGATTCATCGATGATGGATTCCCCTTTTGCCACCTCATTCAGAGAGGAATTCGCTTTCGCCGCGAGCGCGGAAATCGCGGAAGCCTCCGTATAAAACCCTGATGAAGCCGTTGCGTACTCTCTTACCTTCGCGATTTTCATCCGGCATTCGGCCACCATGGCATTCAGAGAAGAGATCGCCTTGTTCGACAATAAGGTCGTCGCCCAGCTCAGAGGGTTCAGACCGTTATTCCCCGCATCCCGGAATTCTTCCGCGAGCCGGATCATCGTCGATGCCTTCTCGATCACGGATTTCAGGTGCTCCGTATCTACGGATCCATCTGACTCAGAGGAATCCAGCTTATTCAATTCCGTCTGATTCTTTTCATCGCCCCGGCGGACGGCGTCCTGGAGGAGGAAAAAGGCCCGCAAGTATTCGGCTTGGGAACGGATCTTCTTCGTCTCGGCCTCGAACCCTTCGCCGTCCAAGCCGTATGAAGATAAATCGAATGTCGAGATCCTGGTCATCCACTCCCGGCATTCAGAGGCCTTTTGCTCCAAAGAGATGATTTTGGAAGAAAGCTCGGTTTTCAGTGCAGGAATCTGGATTTTCATGTCCTCCTCTTTTCTTTCTTAGCCCGCTATTCGTTGTTCCCCTCGTTTCATACCGGTCATCCGGTATACTCGCACCCATCTACAAATAAATGCAAAGGAATGCATTCCGCTGGGAAGGTCTTCAGCTTTCCCTGGCCATCCTTCGGGTTGCGACTGCTTGCTTTGTCAATTAGGGGATCCTTCATCAGGACTCGATGCAGCGAGGCCCGAAAATCGTCTTGATCTCCCCGAAAAGCGAGGTGTCCCGGGCCACCCGGAAGCCATCTCCCAGATAGATCGTGGAGATCTTCTTATCCGGATGCTGCACCAGCAGACGGACTTCGCAGAAGCCCGGATGATTGGCCAGGACGGCCGACAGCCTCTGCATCCGTGGCCTCTCCAAGGCCTGCTCGGGCAGGGAGATGAGGACCGGCTGCACATCGGCCGACTCCACATTGGGCACATCCACCTCGCGGCCGTAGATGCTGATCCCATCGTCGCGAACCGAGACGCTTCCTTTGACCTGGATGACCTGATCGACCAGGAGCTTGTCCTGATTCTCCGTGTAGGACTTGCCAAAGAAGAGGGCCTGGATGCTGCCTTCCAGATCTTCCAGGGTGACGATGGCCCAAGGCTTCCCTGCCTTGGACATGCGCCTGTCCACGCCGGTGACCAGGCCGGCGATAGTGATCTGCGCCTTCTCCGGCATGGTCGCCGCCCGGTTCAGCAGCTGGGCGATGGACATATCGCTCAGCGAGGCCAAGACCGAGGCCAGACCGCTCAAAGGATGATCGGACACATAAAGGCCCAGCATCTCCCGCTCGAAATTGAGCTTGGTTTTCTTGTCCCACTCATCGATGGGAGGCACGGAGATGTTGGCGTCGCCCAAGGCGGCCGCTGAGGCCGAATCATCCTCCTCCGAATCGGCGAAAAGGTCGAACTGGCCTTCCGCCTCCTTGCGTTTGAGGGGAATCACCTGGTCGATGGCCGTCTGATGGATGGTGAAAAGGGCTCGCCGGTTGGGATCGATTGAGTCGAAGGCCCCGCCTTTGATTAGGGACTCGACCGTGCGTTTGTTGAGCACTTCCACCGGCATCCGGTTGATCCAATCCAGGAAGTTGACGAACTTGCCTTTGCCGCCGGCCTTGTCGCGTTCAGCCACGATGGCGTCCACCACCTTATCGCCCACGTTGCGCACGGCCCCCAGGCCGAAACGGATGTCCTTGCCCACAGCGGAATAATGTCCGACGGATTCGTTCACATCCGGCGGCAGGACCTTGATGTTCATCCGTCGGCATTCGCCCAGGTAGAGGGCGGTCTTGTCCTTGTTGCTGCGTTCTCCTTGAAGCAGGGCGGCCATGAATTCCACCGGATAATGGGTCTTCAGGTAGGCGGTCCAATAGGAGACCAGGCCGTATGCGGCCGAATGGGCCTTGTTGAAAGCGTAGCCGGCGAAAGGCACCAGCACGTCCCACACGGCCTGGGCGGCCTCTTCCGAGTAGCCGTGCTCCTTCATCCCCGCGAAGAAGGGGATCTTCTCCTTGGCCAGGACCTCGGGCTTCTTCTTGCCCATGGCCCGGCGGAGCACATCGGCCCGGCCCAGGGAATAACCGGCCAGGATGCGGGCGGCGGACTGCACCTGCTCCTGATAGACGATCAGGCCGTAAGTCTCATCCAAAACCTGAGCCAGGGGCTTCTCCAGCTCGGGGTGGATGGGGGTGATCTCCTGCAAACCGTTCTTGCGTTTGGCGTAGTTGTTGTGGGAGTCCACATCCATAGGGCCGGGTCGGTAAAGTGCGATCAAAGCGGAGATATCGTTGAAGTTATCCGGCTTGAGCTGTTTCAGCAGGCTCTGCATGCCGTCGGAATCAAGCTGAAAGACGCCCAGGGTGTGACCGGAGGAGAGCAGGTCATAGGTGGCCTTGTCATCGATGGGGATCTTCTCCAGGTCGATGTCCCCTTTGCCGTTGTCGTGGATGTTCTTGATGGCCTCCTTGATGACCGTCAAGTTGGCCAATCCTAGGAAGTCCATCTTCACCAGGCCCAGGGTTTCGCAGGTATGGTATTCGAAGGTGGTGGTGACGGTCCCATCGGTGCGTTTCATCAAAGGGGAGGTGTTGGTGATGGGTTGGGAGGCCATGATGGTGGCGCAGGCGTGCACGCCGGTCTGGCGGATCAGGCCTTCGATGCCTTTGGCTTCTTCGGTGATCTTCTGCACGTCAGGATTCTCGTTGTAAAGGTCGCGGAACTCCTGGGCCTCCGGATAGCGTTTGGCCGTAGGGTCGAAGATGTCATGGAGGCTGATGTCCTTGCCGCCCACGGCTCCGGGCAAGGCCTTGGTCATGGTCTCCCCCATCTGGAACTCGTAGTCCATGATGCGGGCCGAATCCTTCAGAGCCTGCTTGGTCTTGATGGTCCCGTAGGTGACGCATTGGGCCACCTTGTCGGACCCATATTTCTCGGTCACGTACCGCAGGACCTTTTCACGGCCGGCCGGGTCGAAGTCCACGTCGATATCAGGCAGGGAGACGCGCTCCGGGTTGAGGAAGCGTTCGAAGATCAGGCCGTGTTTGATGGGGTCCAGTTCGGTGATCCCCATGGCGTAGGCCACCATGCTTCCTGCGGCCGACCCACGGCCGGGGCCGACCATCACCCCGTGCGTCTTGGCCCAGTTGATGTAATCGGCCACCACCAGGAAGTAGCCGCAGAACTGCATCTGGCAGATGACCCCGCATTCGTAATCGGCCTGTTTGGCCACGTTCTCGGGGACCCCGGCCGGGTAGCGCTTCTCCAGACCCTGCTCCACGTCGTGCAGGAAGAGGGAGGTGGCGTCCCACCCTTCGGGGCAGTCGAATTCCGGCATGAAGGCGCCGTCTTCGTAATCGTCGAACATGACATTGCAGCGTTCGGCGATCTCCAGGGTGTTGTCGCAGGCCTGCGGGAATTCCTTGAAGAGGTCCCTCATCTGTTGGGCGGACTTGAGGAAGTAACCGGAACCGTTGAAACGGAAACGGTCAGGATCCGTCAAGCGGGAGCCAGAATTGATGCAAAGCAGGGCGTCCTGGGCGGCCGCGTCGGACTCCAGACCATAGTGGCAATCGTTGGTGGCCACCAAGGGGGCTCCGATCTCTTTGGCGATTCGCAGAAGGTCTTGAGTCACCCTGGTCTCGATTTCCAGACCGTGGTCCATGATCTCCACGTAGAAGTTCTCTTTGCCGAAGATGTCCTGAAGCTCGCCGGCCTCGCGCAGGGCCTCCTTGTATTGGCCAAGACGCAGGCGGGTCTGCACGGCCCCCGAAGGGCAGCCGGTGGTGGCGATGATCCCTTGATGATAGGTCTGCAGGATGTCCCGGTCCATGCGCGGGTTCTTGCCCATGAGACCTTCCAGATTGGCCACGGACGAAGCCTTGAGCAGGTTGACCAGGCCTGTGTCGTCCTGGGCCCACATGGTCATATGGGTATAGGAACCGTTGGCGGACACGTCGTCCGAATGTTGCTCTTTGGTTCCCCAATGGACGCGGGTCTTGTCCCCTCGGGCCGTTCCCGGGGTGATGTAGGCTTCGATCCCGATGATGGGCTTGATTCCGGCGTCCACGGCCGTCCGCCACATCTCGTAAGCCCCGTGCATATTCCCGTGGTCGGTAATGCCCACAGCTTTCTGCCCCAGGTCTTTGGCCACCGCGACCATCTTCTTCACAGGCACGGCCCCATCCAGAGTGGAGTAATCAGTGTGATTGTGCAGGTGAACGAAGGAGGAATCAGCTACTCGGGTCATGGTTCCAATTTAGTCAAGGCTCTGGTCCGGTTTCGCTGGCGGATAAGGGCCTGGGCCCGCTTTTCAGCAGGAGCTCGGAGTGTTCCCCGACCCCCTCAAGACCTCCAGGGCGTGGCTCAAATCATCAGGCAAGGGCGATTCCAGGTGGATCGTCCGCCCGCTGACCGGGTGGGTGAACTCCAGTCTGATCGAATGCAGCCATTGCCGGTTGAGCCCCAACTCTTCCGCCAGCCGGGGGTTGGCCCCGTAGAGGGTGTCGCCAATGAGGGGATGACCCAAAGAAGACAGATGCACCCGGATCTGATGGGTCCGGCCAGTTTCCAGGTTGATGGACAGGAGGGTCGCCCCTGGCAAGCGCTCCAACACATCCCAATGGGTGATGGCCGGCTTGCCGTCCGGGCTGATGGCGAAGCGGAAGGAGGAGGCCCCTGTCTGCCTGGCTATGGGGGCCTCCACGGTCGCTCGGTCTTGGGCTATATGCCCTTGGACCAAAGTTTGATAGGTCTTCTTGACTTGGTGCCGGGCGAATTGCTCTTTCATGGCCACGAAGGCCCGGTCACTCTTGCAGACCAGCATGAGGCCGCTGGTCCCTGCGTCCAGGCGGGAGACGATCCCAGGACGGATGTCGGAATCCACCCGGCTCAGGTCCTTATCCAAGGCTTGCAGAGCTTCGACGACGGTGGGCCCGGCCCAACCGGCCGCCGGGTGGGAAGCCATGCCGGCCGGTTTGTCGACGACCACAAGGTCGTCATCCTCATAAACGATGGGAAGGGAAGCCTCCGCCTGATTCGGCCCGGCCGCCTTCTCATCCTTGGAAGTCTGGGACCCGGCGAAAATCCGGACCCCGCTTGGGCCTGCAGTTGAGCCTGCGGAGGAAACCAGGATGAAGTCCCCAGGAAGAATCTGGCCTGATTTCGGAACGGACCGACCTTCCACCCGGGCTTGGCCATCCGCGATCAGACGGGCCGCCTGGGAACGGGAGAGGCCAAGAATCCGGGACAAGGCCTGGTCGAACCGCAAGCCGAAGGAGTCCTCCCCCATCTCAAAGGAACGGACCGCCCCCAGCCCGTCAGGCACCGGTCGCCTCAGAAACCGCGAAATCGGTCAAGTCCGTGGGGTCTGCCGAGTCCATCGGGCTCACCACTCCTGTCGAATCCGTCGAATCCGACTGGCCATCTTCCGAATCGGAGCCTTCGTCTTCGTCCCCGGAACCTTGGATGGGAGTCTGCGTAAGCAGGAGCAGGATGAAGCCGACCGCGGCCACGGTCAGGAAGATGTCGGCCACGTTGCCGATGGACCAGCCGTAGTTGATGAAGTCGATCACTTTGCCATTGAGGAAGCCGTTGGCGTAGATGATCCGGTCAATCAGATTCCCGTCCGCCCCGGCGAAAGCCAGGCCAAGGGTCAGGGTCCAACCCAGATGATCCGTGGTCAGACCGGCCCAGAGCATGAGGACCGAAGCGGCCAAAGCCAGCAGGGAGATGAGCCAGGTCGCCGACGACCCCAAGCCCAAGGAGGCCCCGGGATTATGGTAAAGCTCCAGTTGCAGGCGTCCGTCGAGGAACGGCACCACCCTTCCGTCGCCCAAAGAGCGGACGGCCAAACGTTTGGTGATTTGGTCGAAGACAAGGCCGATGATCACCAGACAGAAAAAGACGATGGAACAGCCTGTACGGCTGTGCCATCGTCCTGAGCTCTTATTCGTCATGACCCCATCTTATCCGTTGGTAGCCACCCAGACAAGCGGCGGGTTTCGCCGGGTCACGACTGCTGTTTGCTCTTTAGTTCTGCTGTCCCGAGGCTTCCGCCTGGCTCTGCTCCTGGCCGGGCTGCTGGAAATTGTCGGAGTTGTTGATCTGATTGGCCAACTGACCGAGGAAGCTGGTCAGGCGGCTGCGGTAATCGGACTCGAACTGCTTGAGGTTGTCGATGTTGCCTTCGATGACCTTGGAGTCGGCGTAAAGCTTGTCCTTGACCTGACGGGAATACATGTCGGCATCGCCACGGGTCTTGTTGTCGTAGGCGTCGGCGTTCTGTCGAACTTGAGCCGCGTAGGACTCGCCGTCGGCCCGCTGTTGTTTGGCATATTCGTCGGCTTCGGACCGGGTGACGGCGGAATAGTTATCGGCGTCGTTGCGGGTCTTGGCCGAGTAGGCGTCCGCGGCGTCATGCGTGTCTTTGGCGTACTGATCGGCCTCGTTACGGGTCTTGGTGGAATATTGGTCAGCCTCGTTACGGGTCTGAGCCGCATAAGCGTCCGCGGAGCTATGGGTGTCCTTGGAATACTGGTCGGCGTCATTACGGGTCCTGGTGGAGTAGGAGTTGGCCTCGGCGACGGCTTGGTTGTACTCGTCGTGTCCCTGGTTGACCAGCTGGGCGGCCTCGTCCTTGCCCTTGTTCACATACTTGTCGTGCAATTCCATTGCCATGGCCAACATCTGGGCCGCCTTCTCGGAAGTCGCCTGCTTCTCGTCTCCGGCGGCGGCGATCTTCTCCAGACTGCCTGTCTCGCTGCTCGGCTCATTGGCGGCCACCTGCTGGCGCAAGGCCTCCTCGCGCTGCTGAGAGGCGCTGAGTTCGTTGCCGACTTCCTGCAGCTTCCGCTGCAAGGCCAGCACCTGCTGGGACTGGGCTTGGGCCTGGACCTGGGATTCTTCCAGTTTCCTGGCCGAATCCTGGAGGGAGACCTGAGAGGCCTGCAGCTCCTGGCTCAGCTTTTCGCCGCGGGCGAGATAATCGTCGCGTTCGGACTTGAGACTGACGATCTGCTGCTGTAGAGCTTCGACCGAAGAGTCGCCCTGAGCGGCCTGGGCCGTCAACTGGTTGAGCTGTTCATTGAGCTGGTCCACCTGGGACTTGAGCTGGTCGTTCTGACCTCTCAGGGTGTCCATCTGAGCCTTCGCCTGCTCGGCTTGGGAGGACAGGGCCTCCACCTTCTCATTGGCCGCCTTCAGCTCTTCCTTGGCGGCTGCGGCTTCCTCGGACTCCTGGGAGGACCTCGAGGACTGGGCCTCGCTGGCACTCTGCTGCAGCTTCTCCTGGGCGGAGCTGAGCTCGTTACGCAGCTTCGCATTCTCGCCGACCAACTGAGACACCTTGGTGTTCAAAGCGGCGACATCCGGTCCCAAGGACTGGGTCTGCGTCTTATACTGCTTGCCGAGCTCATCCACCGTCTGAGCGCATTCCTCAAGGAAGTCATCCACGGTGTCCAGGTCATAGCCCTTGTTGAAGCGGCTTGCAAGCGGAATCTTCTTACTGCGAATATCGCCTGGTGTCAAAAGTGCCATAATAAACTCCGATTTGTAATCGCTTGGTAAAATACCTTCTTCATCCTATCACGGCTGAGGTATCGTCGCCCTAGCTAAAGAGCGGGGGTAAATCGGAATTCACAACGTCATCGTCTGATTCCGTATACCGCGTCTGGGTCTTGGACTGCCGCTTGCCGAGCTCATCCACCGTCTGAGCGCACTCCTCAAGGAAGTCGTCCACGGCGTCCAGGTCATAGCCCTTGTTGAAGCGGCTTGCAAGCGGAATCTTCTTATTGCGAATGTCGTCGGGTGTCAAAAGTGCCATAATAAACTCCGATTTGCAATCGTCCGGTGGAATATCCGTTTCATCCTATCATGATTGGAGTAAAAGGCCGGAGGGGAAGAAGCCTTCCCTTCCGCTTCTCAGCCTGCCTTCCGCTTCCCTCTCCAGCTTCTCATGATTCCCTTGATTCTCTACGGAAGGAAGCCGATCAAAAGGGAAATCAGCAGATAGAGGACCATGAAGCCCATATCCAGAGCCACCACCCCTAAACGCAGGGGCGGGATGATTTTCCCGATCCAGCGAATGGGCGGCGTGGTCAGGGTGTAGACGGCGTTGACCAGCGGGTACAGGACGCGGCCGGGCTGCCAGTGGGTCAGGAAAGCCACCCAATCCAGGATCATGCGCACGGTCAGCACAGCCAAGTAAGCGCTCAGCAGGATGCGCACGATATGCGAAATCTGCAAAAGGATCATGCCAGAATAGTACCAGCCTTAGTCGAAGAGACCGGCGGTCCCATTATCTTGGGCGACTTCTTCCACCTTGATGTTCACTTGGGCGGGAGACAGGAGGAAGACCCGCGGGGTCACGCGTTCGATGGAGCCACGCACTCCGAAGACCACGCCGGCGGAGAAATCCACGATCCGGTAAGCGACCGCCTCCGGCACCCCGGTCAGGTTGAGGACGACGGGGACGCCGTCACGCAGGGCCCGGCCGACCAGCTGGGCCTCTTCGTAAGTCTTGGGATGGATGGTGGTGATGCGGTTCATACGCGACCTCGGGCTTGGGCTGGGAGAAAGGAGGGAGGAAGAAGAGCCTTCGCGGCTGGTGAAAGCGGGGCCGGGGGTCACGTTGGCGTCTTCATCGAAAGTGGAGTCGCCCTCGCCTTGCTTCTGGTCGTATTCGGCCAGATCCTGATCCTCTTCCTCGGCGCTTGACAGGCCGAAAAAAGACATAGCCCCCTTGAATGGATTCGCCATGTTCAGCTCCTTTCACGAGCTTGCTTCCTAAGGATTCTTAAGAATGACTGGAACCGCGGCCTCAGCGGAGGAAATCGGGGATGTCCAGGTCGCCGGCGGGATCGGGTTCGGGGATCTCGGGCTGGACGGGACGGGATGGACGGACAGGCTGGGAGGCCTGCTCCGGAGAGGCGGGAGCGGGCTGGGAAGTCTGAGGAGTCGGAGCGGCTTGGGAGGCGGTCGAAGCGGAAGGAACCGCCGGGCGCTCCCCGGTTTCGTCCCTCTGGGCCGGGCGGACGACGAACTGTTCGGACGTGCTGTCCGCCACAGGCTCGGCTGCCGGTTCGGCGATCAGCTTGCCGGCGGGCTGGGAGGCCTGGGTGGAAGCGGTGACACGCGGGCTGCCTTCGAAGCCGGTGGCGATGACGGAGACCACCACTTCATCGCCGTAGGAATCGTCATTGACGATACCGGTGATGATGGTGGCACCATCCGCGGCGTACCTGGAGATGAGGTCGGCGGCGGCTTCGAACTCGCGGAAGCCCATGTCCGTCGGACCGGCGATGTTGACCAGCATGCTGGTGGCCCCATCGATGGGGGTGTCGATCAGGGGGGAGTTGATGGCCTTCTCGGCTGCCTGGACCGCCCTGTCTTCCCCACGGGCGGAACCGATGCCGAACATGGCGGTCCCGGCGTTGCTCAGGACGGTGCTCACGTCCTGGAAGTCCACGTTGATCATGGGGTTGGTGGAGTTGATCAGGTCGGTGATGCAACGGACCCCGGCCATAAGGGAGGAGTCGGCCAGTTGGAAGACTTCGCGGATGTTGAGGTCCTGGGTGTCCATCTCGCGCAGGCGGTCGTTGGGGATGACGATGAGGGCGTCCACTTCCTTACGGAGCTTGTCAATGCCGTCTTCGGCGGAGGCCATGCGGCGACCGCCTTCGAAGCTGAAAGGCTTGGTGACCACGCCGATGGTGACCGACCCCTGCTGACGGGCGGCCCGGGCCACGATGGGGCTGGCCCCGGTTCCGGTGCCGCCGCCTTCGCCTGCGGTCACGAAGACCATATCCGCCCCTTTGAGGACCTGCTCGATTTCTGACTGGTGGTCTTGGGCGGCCTTGGCTCCGCGTTCGGGGTCGGCTCCGGCGCCGAGGCCGCGGCTGGAGGAATCGGTCAAGGCGATGCGGATATCGGCGTCGCTCTTGGCCAGGTCCTTCATATCGGTGTTGATGGCTACGAATTCCACTCCGCTGATGCCTTCGTCGATCATGCGGTTGACCGCGTTGCCGCCGCCGCCGCCGACGCCAACGACCTTGATAATCGTCTTGCTGCCGAGCTCTTCGATGGCTTTGCTGCTCAGCTCTTCATTCAGATCGAGATCGCTCATGCCTGCTCCTGTCGTATCGCGTTTTTCTACACCCAACTCTAACGCAAAAAACTAATGACATATATGATACTTGCAAAAAATATAGACATTTCGTGAATTTTGTGTGTCTGCGATGTAAAAAGATGGAGATTTTGTGAGGACTTGATTTTATTGGCCTCAGCCGGGGTCAAGCCCTCTTCGTCTTTGGAGGCGTTGAACCCCGAAGCGGAGGCTCGACCCGTCAGTAAGAAGCGTCTTCGATGTCAGCCGCGCCTTCGTAGACCGCCTCCTTTTCCTCCTCGGTCAAACGGCGCGAATCCAGCCATCCATAAGGCAGATGGACTTTCTTGGCGTAACGGGTGCGGCCCCGGGGCTTATCAGCCAGGGAAGCGGGCAGGTGGGCGTTCTGGTCCAAGAGGGAGAGCCTCTCCTCCACCTGGGCGATCGTCTCGCAGGACATGAAGGCGGCCCTGGTCTTGCCCCCCACCGGGAAACCTTTGAGGTACCAGGCGATGTGCTTACGTAGGTCATGCACGGCCATCTTTTCGTCCCCCTCGTAGAACTCGGTCAGAAAGTGGGCATGCTTCACGATGGCCTGCCCCACCTGGGCCAGACTCGGGTCGAACCGCTCGTCCCTTCCCTCGAATGCGTTCCTGATATCGCCGAAAAGCCAGGGGCGGCCCTGGCAGCCGCGGCCGATGGCCACCCCGTCGCAGCCGGTCTGCCTGGCCATGGCCATGGCGTCTTCGGCCGTCCAGATGTCGCCGTTCCCGATGACGGGAATGGACACGGCTTCCTTGAGCTGGGCGATGCGGGACCAATCGGAGTGGCCCCCGTAATACTGGGCCGTGGTGCGGGCGTGGAGGGTGACGAAGGCGCAACCTTCCCCTTCGATGATTTTGGCCGCCTCGACCATGGTCTCATGCTCGTCGTCGACCCCCACCCGAATTTTGGCGGTGACGGGGATTCCGGCGGGCTGACAGACGGCCACCACCCGATGGATGAGGTCCTGCAGGAGGTCCGTCTTCCAAGGCAGGGCCGACCCTCCCCCGCGCCGGGTCACCTTAGGGACCGGGCAGCCGAAATTGAGGTCCACATGGTCGGCCATGTCACCGTCCACCACCATCTTGGCCGCCTCTTCCACGATGAGAGGATTGACCCCGTACAGCTGCAAGGAGCGGAACTTCTCAGAAGGGGCGAAGCGGCAGAGGCGGAAGGCCTTGGGGTTGCGGGCCGTCAAGGCACGGGCGGTGATCATCTCGGCCACGTAAAGACCGTCAGGACCATAGCCCTCGCACAATAGACGGAAGGGCCAATTGGTCACCCCGGCCATGGGAGACAGGATCACCGGGTTCTTGACCTCATGCTCCCCCAGCATGAAGCCGGGCAGGGCTTGGGCCAAAGGCGAAAATGGACGGGGGCTCCCGCTCTCGCCGGCACTCTCAGGGCTGTCAGTCACAGAGGAACCATCCCTTCGTAAGGAATCCGCACGAAATCTACTGGAATCGACCGGAATCCATATGGATTCGGCCGGAAAAGAAATCGTCAGGAAATCGACGAAACCCGGCGGCTAAGCCTGGGCCGCCTCCGACGCCTCAGCGACCGCCTGCGGGGTGCGAGGGTAGGAGTTGCGCTTGTCCCTGATGAAGGATCCGACGTAATCGGCCACCCGGTCCAGGGCCATGCGTTCCTGCTTCATGCTGTCGCGCTCGCGGATGGTCACGGCCTGGTCGTCCACAGTGTCGAAGTCCACGGTCACGCACAAGGGGGTGCCGATCTCATCCTGACGACGGTAACGGCGACCGATGGCGCCGGCCTCATCGTAGTCGATGTCCCAATCATCCTCGCGCAGCTCGTCAGCCAGCCGGTGGGCGATGTTCTGCAGGTCAGGCTGCTTGGACAGGGGCAGAACCGCGGCCTTGACCGGGGATAGGCGGGGATCCAGGCGGAGGACTGTACGGGTGTCCACCCCGCCCTTGGTGTTGGGGGCCTCATCCACATCGTAGGCATCCACCAGGAAGGCCATGAGGGACCGAGTCAAACCGGCGGCTGGCTCAATCACGTAAGGGACGTAACGCTCGCCGGAAGCCGGGTCGAAGTAGGACAGGTCTTTGCCCGAATGCCGGGAGTGGGCGGACAAGTCGTAATCGGTCCGGTTGGCGATGCCTTCCAGCTCGCCCCAATCGGAGCCCTGGAAACCGAACTTGTACTCGATGTCAACCGTCCGCTTGGAGTAATGGGAGAGCTTCTCCTTAGGGTGCTCATAAAGGCGAAGATTATCAGGGTTGACTCCCAGATCGATGTACCAGGCGCGGCGGGCGTCGATCCAGTACTGATGCCACTCCTCGTCCTCTCCGGGCTTGACGAAGAACTCCATCTCCATCTGCTCGAACTCACGGGTGCGGAAAATGAAGTTCCCCGGGGTGATTTCGTTGCGGAAGCTCTTGCCCATGTTGGCGATGCCGAAAGGCGGCTTCTGGCGGGAGGTCCCCAGGACTTGGGCGAAGTCCACGAAGATGCCCTGGGCGGTTTCGGGCCGCAGGTAATGGAGGGAGTTTTCGTCCTCGACCGGCCCCAGGTGGGTGCGCAGCATCATGTTGAAATCGCGGGGTTCGGTCCACTTGCCCACGGTTCCGCAGGCGGGGCAGGGGATCTCGAGCATGCCGGAAGGCTGACGGCCATGTTTGGCCTCGAAATGCTCCTCCAGGTGATCCGCCCTGAAACGCTTGTGGCAGTTAAGGCACTCCACCAAAGGATCGTTGAAGACCTTGACGTGGCCGGACGCGACCCAGACTTCGGACGGAAGGATGACGGAAGTGTCCACCCCCACCACGTCGCCGCGGGTGGTCACCATGGACCGCCACCATTCATGCTTGATGTTGTCTTTGAGGGCCACGCCCAGAGGGCCATAGTCCCAGGCCGAGCGGGTGCCGCCGTAAATCTCCCCGGCGGGGAAGACGAACCCCCGGCGTTTGGCCAGTTGGGTGACTGCTTCAAGTTTCGATTCTGCCACGGTAAATCCTTTGGTCTCAGTCCACAATCGTCCCGCATGCGCCTTGTCAGGCTCGCACACGGCCATCGATTCCCCTTACATTATACGACCCCTATGATAGCCCGGCTGCCGTATGGATGACGGCTCACAGCCGCAAGGCCGGGCATCGAAGAAACCCTGGGAAGCGGTACCCCCACAGGTCCCCCTCTCATCCTGACCGGCCATGATGCCGATGGGCTCCAACGGCTGTCTTCCAGACCCACTATGCTGGAGACGGTCCCGAAGAGAAAACATGAGGGGAACGTGCATCAGTGAGAATAAACATACCTGCTTTGAAGACGAGTCTGGACCGCGGCGCCAGATTTTGGGAAGGGAAAGCCAGCGATGCCCAGGGGTGGGTCACTCGTCTCTCCTCCTTTGACTTCGACTCCTATGGTTTGAAAAGCAAGGCTTATAAAGCTTTGAACAAGGAATTGTACGAGCAGTCCCAGTTCGCCGCCGCCCAGAAAGCCTTTTTCGAAGCCTTAGCCAATGGCGACCGGAAGAACAGGACCGCCGCCGGCAAATTGGAGCCTTCGGAACCTGATGGCTCGGTTGATACGGATAAACTCAGGAAAGCGATACAAGCCGCGGATACCGAAGAACGCGCATGGGGAGAGCGTCTTACCGCCATCAGCAAAATTGATGCGAAGGATCCTCTCCTTCCCCTGGTCCGGGAACAAGGGATCAGATTATGCCACACGATGATAAAATCATTGGATCAGCGGGCGGCAGAACTCGAACGGAAAATCAGGCTCGTCGAGGAATATACAAGAAAGTCCGCCTCCTTTTACCAGGAAGCTCAGGCACTGCGGACCATCATGAATTCCGTGAAGACATCCGAGGTCCAGATGGTCTCCGGATCTCCTGTGGATATGACGTGGCTGTCCCATTTTGAACGCGAAGCGCGGAAAGTCGAGATCACCTTCGCCTCGCACTATCTGAAAGGCGCCGAGCTCAAAGCTTATCAGAAAGCGATGAAAGACGGAAAAATCACGAAGGAGGAACTCTACTCCCATGGTTCCGGAAAGGCGAACACAGACCTCTGGCGCGCGCTGAGCATCCTGCCCAGTTACATCGTCAGCGATGAGACCGTCGAAACCGCCATGAAGACCTTGACGGACATGTCCGAAGACGGGCCGAAGGGAATCTCCGCCTTGGAGAAGGCAATCTCAGCGTCGTATGCGCCGACCGGCCAGATGACGGTGAATATGCCCGGCCATTCGAAGTACCCCTACGGCAATGGCTTAGATCTGCGTATCAAAGGTTACGGCTTCAAGGCTTCATCCTTCATGAAGCGTATGCGGGACAAGGCGGGGAACTACCTGGCGGACAACCCTTTGAGCAACAGTCTGGAAGATCCAAAAACCGCCATCCGCTGGGGCGACATCGCCATGGTGAAAGGCCTGCTTGATTCGGCCATAGCCGCACCCGTGACCAGGGAGATAGAGAAAGGTCTGAAAGCCATCTGGTCCGAGGATGTCAACGGCCCGCAAGTGCATGTCAACGTCATCAAGTATGCGCCGGTTGACGGAATATCGAAAGACCATCATGTGGCGACGACGGCCCGGCTTCTTGTTTTCCGCATTGATTCACCGCATGTCACTCATATCATCCCTTTTGGACCCCCTGATTATTCCGTCTACACAACGAACGTCACCATCACAGGCAATCCGCAAGATGTGGCGAACATGCTCTCCCTCCTGCAAAAAGACGTAGCCGTCGACGGCGAAACCGGCTCCGATTACGTCATCCTCACCGCGGCCGCCCAAGCCGCTATTGTCAAAGGCCTTCAGCGGATGGAGGGTGCCCTCTTCTCTTCCATCCCCATCGTCGGTTTCTCCACCGCGGCGGACGTATTCAAAGCCATCCTTCAGCAGATGGGGAAGAAAGAGCAAGAACGGATTGAACGCAGCCTGTCCCTTTACGAAAAACGCATGGACCACGACAACCCTCTGTTCAAGGATGGGAGCAGCGTACAGCTCAAATATTCCGACGTCAATCCCTTCACCTACCGAAACGACAAGCCCCAGGGCTACCGTGATTACTCTTCACCGGATTCCAGCACCTTCATCTTCTCTCACGAACACGAAAAGTCCCTTGAGAAGACTTATGACGCATGGCTGGCAGCCGCCAGGAGCAAAGGTCAGTTGCCTTCCCTGACGAAAAACAAGCTGCTGAAAGATCTGCATATACTGGTGAATCCTTCATCGCCGGGAATCAACGACGATGAGATATCGGCCTTCATCGCCTGGTGCCAGCAGAACGCCCACCTCACCTACAAACACGACACCACCGACCCCGACGGAACCCACCACCACAAAGGAGACACCTACAAAGGAGAAGATACGCCCTCGAACTTCGACTACTACTCGAACCCAGACTCTCTCAGAAACAGAGACCTAACGCCCGCACCATCAGGAAGGCCACGATGACCACCACCAATCCTACATCCGGCCTGCCGGCCCCGTCTTCCTCCTGGTGGAGGAGACGGAGGCTGGTCCTGCTGGCCCTGCTGGCCCTGGCCGCCTGCCTCGCCGCCCTGGCCATCAACGACCACATCCGCCAGACACGACTCGAACCCCAACACGCCGCCGAAACCATGATCCGCGCCTACACCAACGAAATCAGCCACGACCTGCGCCACGCCGCCTTCACCAACCCACCCGACGCCGTCACCCGGCAGAAAAACCCCGACGCCTGGCCAACCACCATCACCCGACCCGAAGCCACCACACCCCTCACCCACGCCATCCACACCTACAACACACTCCACCCCCACCACACCACCAGCCTCCGCCAAATCAACGACCACTACGGCAAAAACTGGAAAAACAACACACTCCACCCCCACCACAACCCCCACGACAACGCACCCGCCTTCATCGCCTGGTGCCAGCAGAACGCCCACCTCACCTACAAACACGACACCACCGACCCCGACGGAACCCACCACCACAAAGGAGACACCGTCCATTTTGCCAGCCCACTTTCCAACTACGACTACTACGTTAATAAAAACAAATATCCAGACTTTGAACCATCCGAAGGACGTTGATAGATGAACGACCATTCCGCTTCCGGCCTGCCGGCCCCATCCCCCTCCTCGAGGACGACCCCTGGAAGCGACCAAAACCGATAAGAAAATGAACTGAAAGGATTCCTATGACTATGTATCGTTCCATCATGAATGACACAGATTTGCAAACAGATCCCTCCGCAGTCCAACAGGCCGCTGACGCCCTCAAAAAAGGGGCTTCCGGCTACGCAAAGTCACAGACAAGCGAATTGGCTTCCCTCGCTCCCGTTCCTGGAAACATGGATTACGACAGCCTCACCGCCATGGCGCGTGGTGTTCTCGAAAAATGGAACGACTGCATCACCAATGAGGCGAAGAAGATCATCTCCATCGATAAAACCCTGCATGAAAGCGACAGGACGAACGCTCAAAGATTTCGGTGAAAGGGAGTCCCGTGTTTTCCGACGATGACAACCAGCCTTACGATGATTCGGCTCATGGCGGCCAGCCATACGACGATCTCGAAGAAACGCAAAATGAATTAAGCAGAAAAATCGATGAAATCGACACGAAGATGGCCCACTCCCGCAAAGAAACCAGGAAAGTCAAACAGATCTGCGAGGAGCTCCTTGCCGCCGCGAAGAAAGAGCTGCTCGCCGTTCAGGATCAAGCGAACGACGGCATGCTCTCCTTCTCCTTCGCCGATGATGCCTGCGCTCATGTGGAAGAATCGATTTCCTCTTTCATCCGGTCTCTCGATGACTATACGGAAAGTCACAACAAAGCCTTGCACCAGATGGACGATGAAAAGGAACGGCTCCTTTACGAGAAACGCCGAGCATGGGATTCCTCGCCCTCCCCATCCTGCGATTGACCCATCCCGTCCCACAACCGGCCAGAAAACCGCATAAATCGTCCTAGCGCCGTCAGAACGTCAGGAAGCCGCGCCAGAAATCCAGATCCTCGCCATAAGGCCGGGCCTTGTCACCGTGAGCCTGCAAGGAGATTTTGGCCTCTTCCACATCCAGAGCCCTGACTCCGCGGAAAAAGGAGGCCACCCGCTCCAGGTTGGACGGGCCGTAGAAGAGGGCGGAGACTTGGTCGGACAGGGTCCGCACGCGGTCGATGGGAAGGGAGTCCCAGGGCCGAAGCTCCAGGAAGTTCTTGAGTCTGACATCGTTGAAGTGGGTCGAGACGATGTGGTTGATCTCGTAAAGGTTGAGCTCCCGGTCCGGATAGATTTCAGCCGCGTTGGCATAGGTCTCCATGGAGACCAGCCCGTCTTCCTCCTTGCCGCTTATGGCGGCTTCAGGGGTGTGGGTCAGATCGGCCACCATGAGAGGGGCTGCCAGGATATCATCGGCCGCCCGCTCGAAATCGAAGCCATCATCGTACAGGCCAGGGAGGATGCCGGCGCGGTTGGGGTCGATCGACTCCCAGAAATGCTGGCGGAGAAGGGGGTAAGGGTTCCTCCTCCCTTCAAAGAAAGGCGAATTGCGGTAGAAGTAAGCGCTGATCGGCCCCAGGGCGGTTCCCAGGCGGAGCTTCTCGATGGCGTCTTCCTGACTGTAATAATCGATGCTCACCTGGGTGGATGCCGAGGCCCGCATCATATTCGGACCGAAGGAGCCGAGCCGCCCGAAGAACCGATCCATGCAGTGGTAGCGCGCCTTGGGGATGATAGGGATCTGACGGCACAAGGTGTGGGGCTGATAGCCATAGGTGAGCAGCTCGATTCCGTGCTTATGAAGGACGGGGTCGATATCAGCCCGGAAAAGCGAGTACAATTCCGCTACCTGATCGCCGCTGACGGCCACGTCCAGTGAGCATTCCACCTGGCCGCCCGGTTCCAGGGACAAGGCGTAGCCTTTTTTGGCCAGGCCGAGCAGATATCCCTCATCGTGGAACTCCCTGGCCGGGTCAAAGAGGGGACGCAGGTCCTGCAAGACTTGGGCTATGCCATGGGGCTCCGCGAAAGTGACCGCCTGGCCTGCTGGAAGGCCAAAGGGATTATCGGCCGACCTCACCGGCAGATGCTCGATCTCCGCCCCCAGCCCGCCGACCGGAGAAGTCCTGGCTCCCGCATTCGTTCCAGCCGCAACTCCAGCCTTGACTCCCGACAGGTAGAAATCCACCAGAGAGCGCCTGTGTTTGGGGTTGACCTTGCGGTCCTGATGCCAGTAGTCGAATTCGTGGATGCCGGGCTTCCCCTCATCCGCGACTTCCCGCCTGCCTGTATGAACGCCTTGTATCATAGGCCCCATCTTAGCCGAGGGAGGAGGCCTGATCGGTCACTTCCCCGCCGGTTTTTCCACTCCGCCGAAACGACGGTCCCGGCTGGTATAGCGGTCGATGGACCGCCAGAGCACCTGCCGCCCGCAGTCCGGCCACAATTCGGGAACGAAATCCAGCTCCGCGTAAGCGGCCTCCCATGGCAGGAAGTTGCTGGTCCTCTGCTCGCCGGAAGTGCGAATGACCAGGTCGCAATCAGGGATGTCGGGGTTATAGAGGTGTTCGGAGATCATCTTCTCCGTCACCCGGTCCCCCTTGATTTTGCCTGCGGCCACTTCCCTGGCGATCTGGGCGGCCGCGTCGGCTATCTCCGCCCTGCCGCCGTAATTGATGCAGAAGACCACGTCGATGGTCTTGTTTTTCCTGGTCTTCTCCATGGCCGTTTCCAGCTCTTCGATGACGGATTTCCACAGCCGGGGCCGGCGGCCTGACCAGCGGACCCTGACACCCCAGTCGTTCATCTGATCGACCCGCCGGTGGATGATGTCCCGGGAGAAACCCATGAGAAAGCGGACTTCCGACGGGGACCGTTTCCAGTTCTCGGTGGAGAAGGTATAAAGGCTCAGATAACGGACCCCGGCCTCAATGGCCCCGGCGATGGTGTCGAAAACAACCGGTTCCGCCGCTTTGTGACCTTCGGTGCGGACCAGACCCCTCTGTTGGGCCCAACGCCCGTTGCCGTCCATGATGACCCCCACATGTTTGGGCACTTTGCCGGAGGGGAAATGGGGGATGATGGAGGGATCGGAGAAAGGGGCCGCAGGCAGGCTCAAAGAGGTGTAATCGACGGGATCGAAACTCATGCCATCAATGTAGCAAATGAGTGGCACGTAAAGGCCTATCCAGATAATATTGTGACCATTCCTCTACTATTTCCCCGACTTCAGCGGCGAGGCGGCCCTCGGGCGAAGTCTGCGCTTCCAAGGCCTTCCAGTCCCCCATCAGCAAGGCCCGCAGCTGAAAGAGGGCCTGAGGGCTCAGCCTGCGGGAACCAGGGACGTGGTCGTCCTTGCACATGACCCCGCCCGATTCCACGGAGAAATAAGTCAGATCGGTCTGGCGGCCGCAGACCAGGCAGGAATCCAGGCGGGGGGTCCACCCGGCCAGACTGACCGAACGCAGGAGGAAGGAGTTCTCCACCAAAGCCGGCGGCCTTTTCCCTGCGGCCAAAGCAGCCAAAGCGCCCACGGCCAGGAGGTACTGACGATGAGCGGATTCGCTGCCTTCCCGCAGGTCGGTGACGATTTTATCCACCGCTTCCACAATCACGCTGGCGGAAAGATAAGCCTCGTAATCGGCCACGATCTTAGGGGCGTAAGCGGAGATGACCACGGCCTGGCTGACCGTATCCAGCTCCTTCCTTCCCTGGGCTATGAGGAAATCATCGCGCATGAAAGGCTCCAGCCGGGAGCCGAAGCGGGACCTGGTCCGCCGCACCCCCCTGGCAACCGCCCGAATCTTGCCATGACGGGAGGTGAGGATGGTGATGATCCTGTCCGCCTCTCCCAGCTTGATGGCCCGCAGGACCAGCCCTTGATCGCGATAAGTCGGCATCCGCTCACCTCCTGCCTTAGAACGCGAAAAGGCCCAGACAGGCCAGGAAAAGCAGGGTGATGAACATGGTGCCGATCCCCATCCAGAAGAAGACCAGACCCAGATTCTTGTCCGCGACAACCCGGCTGACCGGCTGTTTCCTCATGAGCTGGCGGGTCTTTTTATCGGCTATCTCAGCCAGGCCGGAGAAGACGGAGCTCATGGAGACCACGACGGCGAAAGCCATGACCTGGCTGACGACCCAGGACCAATAGGCGAAGGAGGAATAGTCGGGAGCGGCCCCCCAGACCAGGTTGACGATGCCGGCCACCACCTGGGCCAGACCGAGGGCGAAGAGGACCACGCAGACGAAAGAGACGATCGTATTCGTCACGATGATCCTCCTCAGCCGCCGGTTGAGCCCCAGAACGGGACGCCTGTCTTTCCGCAGGACCCGGACCAGCTTGATCAGACAAACGATCAGACAGAAGATGGCGAAGACGACCAGCAGGAGGACGGAGAGGAAGCCGGTCAGCAGGACGCAGATGGTCAGGGGCTTGCTTCCTTTGGCCCCGTTGTAGAGAGGGATCGTCTGGTAAAGCTGGGCCCCGGCGATGCGCGGGCTGGTCTGTCTGAGCCCGAGGACGGTGCCCACCGCCCAATCGACCATGTCATCCTCGTAATGGTCCGCGAGGACGGTGCCCCCATTGGCCTCGTTGCCCAGCCGCAGGACATGGTTGCCCACCGGATAGTTGCGGACGGTCACGTTCCAGTTGCCGTTTTTGTGGGCCAGCTCCATGATGCGGGTGACCCCGCTGACCTGCGCGGTCAGCACATCCTTGCTCCCGTACGTCACCAGAGTCGGCAGATGATAGGGCCGGGGGAAGGAAGGGTCTTCGAAGCGGAAATCGAAATTGTGGATGCGGGTGATCCCCCCATCCATGCTGTCCACCCGTTCGGCCAAAGCGGAGTAGCCCGGATGGGCGTGCAGGATGGACATGTCCTGGACGACCAAGTACCCCATGGCTTGGCGGGGGTTGGCCACCAGGGGGCTCAGAAGGACCTGGAAAGCCACCCGCTTGTTGATCCGTTCGACTATCTGGGAGATCCAGGCCCCTTCCGACGTGGCGTACATTCCCACCTGATGGGGGTTGACTCCTGGCAGGGCGGCCAGGTAATCGATCACGTGAGAGTAGGCGACCGCGGATGCGGGGTAATCCCTGCTGATGTCGGTCGTATCCCACATCGGCTTGTCTATGGTCGCGGTGACGAATCCGGCCGAGCTGTAGTCCTGGGCCACATCGCGGAAATCAGTGTGATAGCCGGTGCCAGCTCCATGGAGGAAGGTCAGGGCTGGCAAGCCTGCGGACCCGTAGACGGTCTGCCAGGAGCCGATCCGCCTGCCTTGGGAATTGACCGGATAGCGCAGGGTCATGCGGATCCGCTGCTTTGCCCCTTGGGAGGAGACGATGGTCAAAGAGCGTTCTTCCGAGCCGACCTGGTAGGTCCCTCGACGAGGGAGGGCTTGCCCCGGGTTCGCTTGGAAGGTGATGGCCGTGCTGCGGGCGCTGGTGGAGATGGTCTGGTTGATGGGGCTGTAAACCCAGGGGACGCGGGTCAGGTAGGAGGTTCCGATGAGGATTCCGGACAGCAAAGCGAACATGGGGATGATGACCAGAAGATGTTTGGTCAGGGTCCATGAGCCGTCTGGTCGGTTGACCAGGGCACGCTCCAGCCAGGCCGGTTGACGTCCGGCTTTCTTTACCCCTGAATTTCCTTGCACGTTCTTATCTTAACCAAAGCGGGGATTAATGGGCCTGGGCCCAAGAACGCCGCTCGATGAACATGAATCGCCACGGGGAATCCGACGGGAAAGAAGAATCCGGCGAGGGCGGGAAGACCACTGGGAAGAAGCAGCTCCAGCCTGTCTCACAGACCGGGCTGATTCTCCTGGTCGCCTTGGGAATCGCCAGCGGCGGAGGAATCAGGAGAGTCGGCGGAATCAGGGGAATCAGAAGATCCAGGAAATCCAGAAGAACCCTGCCCTTCCTGCCGCGCGGACTCCTGCGCTTCTCCCGCGTCTTGCGTGGAGGGGAAGACCAAATCAGGCATCTGATAATTCGCCTCTCGCTCGGCGGAAAGATCCAGCTGGGCGAAGGGGTCCTCGCCTGCCGGAGCGGCTTGGGAGTCCCCCTCCCCTCCGTGGGGAACCTGCACCCCCGCAGGGACCCGCTGGCTGGCGCTCGGGGCGAAGGAAATCGGCATGGCGCCTTCATAGGGGCTCAGACGGACCGGTTCCTCTTCATCGTTGGAATTATTGGACGGGGTGACAGGAACCCGTTCCGGGGCAACTGGGCTACTCCCCTTCTGCCCCTGACCGTCTTGCTGTTCCTGCTGCTCGTGAGGCCGCTGAGACCCTTGCGCCGGGGACGAGGCCTGGTTCTGCGGGAAAAGGGATTCCTCCATGGAAGCGACCGCCTGATAATCAGCCTGCTCCTGTGCCGATCCGCCAAGCCGGTCGGATTTCTGCCCGCCCTCCATGGTGGATTTGACCGGTACCCCTTCCAGACGGCTGAAAGAGACGATCCGGGAGACCACCTGGGAGACGCGGTTCAGGTAAAGGTCCACCTGGCCTTCGTCATAGCCTTTGTCCCCCTTGCGCTGCGTGAAAAGCACGGTGGAGATGTAGCGGGGGACGAAGTCCTCATCGGAATCGAAATTGCTGGAAGAGACCGCTTTCCGGTAGGGAATGCCCAATTCGTCGCAGATCCTGGTCATGACGTTGACCACGAAACTATCGACCTGCTTGCGATCGTAAGAAGGCTCCTTCCCCTGACCGTCGGCGAAGCGCTCCCCATCGTCCGCCAAGGCGCGGGGCATGAGGGTTTGGGCGAGCTGCACGGTCTCGGTGCGCCAGGCGACGCGGCCTTGGTTGGCGATCTGGTAGGAGGTCTGCTTGTCCACAGCGGCCTGTTCCAACCGGAGCAAGGAGCGGTCGACGGCGTCGATGTCGTAACCGCCTCGAACCAAGGTGAAAAGGACGTTCTGGATGTCCTCCTGCTTGAGTTGGGGTTGAGGAGCCTCATAAAGCTGATGGGCGCGGGAAAGGAACTCATCCACCTGCTCGGTATCGTAGCCCCAGGCGTTCTTCTTCGCCAAGGGGAGCTTCCCACCGCGGTCCTGCGCCTTATCCGAAGCCTTGTCTGCCATTGAAACCTCCCGACCAGTCTGATTTGGCCTTGTCGCATCTGCCGACCTCTTGCCGCCGTTGGGCATCGCCTGGCGTAACCACGCCCCTGCAGGGATCTTGACGCCAAGGCGGCGTCCATGCCCGAAAGCGACGGACAGTCTGCTAATCAGACTACAAATCAGGGAAAGACCAGGAAGGAAAATCGGGGATTTATACACGGAACTAGCACGAACCGCGCTGCGGGAACCTGGATTTGCAGGGATCCTTCGTCTGCGCGCTAAGGTAAGATTTCTTCACATCGGGCGATTAGCTCAGTTGGCTAGAGCGCCACCTTTACACGGTGGATGTCGGGGGTTCGAGCCCCTCATCGCCCACTTCGATTCCAGATGAAGAATCCTTGAAAACAGTGGCCTTCAGACCATCACACATCCAAGGAAACATCTCTTTGCCCAACTTTTGCCGATGTGTCGCCCAGACAATTCCCCGTGGAATTCCATCAGTGCATTGTCATGAATGACGTATAGCCGGCGACGCAGCTCAAACGATTCCCCTGCCGCTCAAACGATTTCTCTGATGATGACAAACCAGCGCGAAAGCCTGCTTCCTTACCGATGGCAAGGTAAACCAATGGATGTCCGGAGGAAAACGAAACTCAGTGGCCGTGGCCGAAGGCCCGCAGTTGAATCCCGTTCCAATCCTCGCTCAAAGTGACGGGGGTGGCGGCGTTCATGCCAGCGTTCTTAGAGGCGTTCTGCACGGTATTAGGACCGGCGGCCCCCTGTCGGCCGGGCTTGGGGGTGATCACCCAGAAAGGCCCTTCCCCTTCGAGCAAGGCGCCCGCATCCATGATGGTGTCGGAGAGCTCGTCCTCATCGTCCCCATCGCGCCACCAGACGACCACGCCATCGACGCTGGAGTCGTACTCCTCGTCGACCAGGTCCTCACCGGTCAAGCCCTCAATGGACTGACGGATGGAATCATCGACATCATCATCCCACAGCCACTCTTGGACCACGTCCCCGGGCTGGAATCCTAATTCCTTCGCTGCATTTTCCGACATTTCTGTATTGGACACATGCCTCAGCATAACAGAAATATTGGAAATAGGCGTCTCCGACCTCTCTTCAACCCTGAAAGGCGCCGAAGGGGCCAGAAGAGACCCTGACGGCCCGAGGGAAAGCCAGCAAGTCAAAATCAGCTGACAGGGCAGGATTTCAGCCCGTCCGTCTTCCCCTGGCCGATGGCGACCAAAGCGTCATAAGCCTGATCCAGGTTGGAAACGGCCACCACGTGGAGACCAGACGGTATATGGCCGGTGACTTCGTTGCAATTGCTTGTCGGAGCGATGAACCAGCGGGCCCCGTCGCGCATGGCTCCCACCATCTTCAGACGGATGCCGCCAATCGGCCCGATCTTCCCATTCTTCTCCATGGTCCCGGTTCCGGCGATCACCTTGCCTCCGGTCTCGTTGACGGACGTGAATTTGTCTATGATCCCGAGCGTATACATCATCCCAGCCGAGGGGCCGCCGATGTCATCCACATGCATGGAGACCTTCGCCCGGTCGACCGCGATCCCCCGCTTCTTCAGGAAGGCCAGGGCCTGGGTCTGTGCCGCCTCCTGGGCTCCGGACATCTGCTTGTTCGTCTCCTGCTTGTAATCGTCAGCCGTCTGATTGACCGGGTATTCCAGTTCCTGCGGAACCACGATCGTATCTTTTTGGAACCAGGCCCACAACACCTGGGCGTTGGTCGCCGGATACCCCGGGACCCCGAAGGCGCTGACCGTCGTCAGCAGGAGTTTGCCCGGGTCTTTGAAGGATTTCGCCCCCGATACCTCGATCATCTTCGGAGCCTTCGCCTTCGAGGAGACCGCGCCTAAGACGTCTCCGGTGGGTCCAGGCATCTCCACCGTGTAAGCGGCTTGGGGCGCAAAAAGAAGGGCCAGGACCAGGATGATGGTGAGCCAGCCGATGAAGCGGGCTCGGCGTGCACGAGGTTTCGGGGATTTCGTCGTCATGGACTTCAGTTTAGTGATGGCAAGGGAACGAGAGAGAATCCACCGGCTTCGACCCGCCCTCTATCTATCTCTGTCGCATCGGTCTGAGCTCTCTGATTCTTGGATACAGGATACTCGTTCAGCGAAATTTGTAAAAAGTTGATATCTCCCGGCTCAAGTTTTGGACTTTCGTTGTTCTCTTCGGCTATAATGATGGAAACGAACGCTTATTCAATGCCTGAAGTACAACGCTTGATGGCGCAAAGGATGGTTCCCATGTCTGAAGACAAACTCCATAAGTGGCTGATCGACTCCTTCGGCCCCTACCAAGGCGAGATGGCCTGGCAGCAGCTCTCACAGCTGCCCAGCGAAGTGCGCGATCAGATGCTCAACGCGCCAGGCGGCCTGCCCGACCCTTCCGAAGTCCATACCCTCATGGAAGCCTTCAACAAGAGCAATCTGGGCTCGGCAGAAGGCCTTGACGACGTCCTGTCCCAAGGGCCGATCAACGTGAAGATGGCCGCCTCGATCGGGCATGATATGGCCGTTCAAGGCGAAACGATCCGCGAAACCTCAGCAGTACAAGGAGCCCGGGTCCGCTCGGCCGTCTCCCAGGCCAATCTCTGGCTGGATGCCGTGACCGACTTCAATCCGCCAACCGGCACGGTCGACGTGCTCACCCGTGACCAATGGGTGGATAAGGCCCTCCCCACGTGGGCCCGTTTCTCGGCCCCTGTGGCGCAAGCCATGAATGCGGCCATGGCGGCGGTCGTCTCGGATCGGTTCGGCGGCGAGATTCAGGGCGAAATCGCGGGGATTTTCGCCGGACCGGTTCCCATCTCCTTCCCGGACAACCTCAAAGACCCAGCCAAGCTCATCACCGTTCTTGGCAACACCTCTTACGCCATGCAGCTGGGGCGCGCGGCCGGACACATGGCCCATAGCATCCGGGGAGGCTTCGACCAAGGCATCGCCTTATTGGACAACCCCGCCGGGGCCCTGATCCCCGAAAACGTGGACTCCTATGCGACCGAGCTCAAAGTCCCATCGGCCGAAGTCCTGGAATATCTGGCTTTGGTTGAAGAAGCCCATGCCCGTCTCTTCAGCAACGTCCCCTGGTTGATGCCTCAATTCGACACCCTCATCGACAAATACGCCCGTGGAATCACCATCGACTTGGATGCTATGGAAGACCAGATCCGTCAGGCCCAGGAGATGAACCCGGATTCACTGTCCGGGGCGGTCGACCTGAGCAAGGTGGGCATGAGCGAAACCCCCGAGCAGCAAGAGGCCCTGCATAGCCTGGAGACCCTTTTGGCCTTGGTGGAAGGTTGGGTCGATTGCGTCGTCTGGCAGGCCGGTATGGCCCATATCCCCCACTTGGAGCAGCTGCGCGAGATGCAGCGCCGCGAGCGCGCCATGGGCGGAGCAACCGAAGAGACCTTTAACATCCTGCTTGGTTTGGAACTGCGTCCAAAGAAGATGCGCGACGCGGCCGAGCTCTGGGAGACGATAACCTTGGCCGAAGGCCCGGATGCCCGCGACCATCGCTGGAGTCACCCTGACCTGCTCCCCATCATGGCCGAAGACGCTTTGACCCGCAGCCAAGAGCAGTCCAAGGATTCCGCCGAATTCGACCAAGACCTGCAAGACCTGCTCGCCCAAGCCGAAGATGGAGAAACGACCGAACCGGAAAACCAGAATGGGTCTTCCTCTCCTCAGCCAGATCAGAAAGCCAACCCGGACGAATCGGACGAGATTTCCTCCGATGCCGCCGGTTCCGCAGAGACCTCCGATTCCGTCGAATCCACGGATTCCGTTATAGCCGATGGATACGCTAAGCCCGACGATTCATCCGATCTTTCCCAATCCCTTGATTCCGAAGAACCCATCGACTGGGACGAGGAATTGGCCAAACTCCTCGCCTCCGAACAGGGATCACCCTCGGATGATGAGGACGAGATGAAGGACGAAGACAGACAAGAAAACGGAGAAGGAAGGGAAGGCAGGGATGACGGGAAGGGCGGCAACATCCCTCCATCAGCCGAGGACCCTTACCAACCGCACGAACCTCAAGCCTAGCGGAGAAAACGACTGGGATACCGCTTCAGAGTCTGCCAAGAATCCTGTTCCCCCTCCTTTCTCATGCCTTGCGAGTAGGAGATCTCCAGGAAATCCTCCGCCCGCGTGACTCCCACGTACAGCAACCGCCTCTCTTCCTCCAACCCTTGGTCGGTCATGTTCGTGGCGTAAGGGATGAGTCCGTCGCTGCATCCCATGATGAAGACATAGGGCCATTCCAAGCCCTTAGAGGCGTGAATGGTCGACAGGGTCACCTGCCCAACGGTTCCGTCCGCGTTCAACAAGGAATCATGGCTGGTTTGGCTATCCCAACCGGAGTCCCGCCTCACCCGGAAAGGGATGCCTTCCTCTTTGAAGACGGAGGAAAGGAGGCGGCTTTGGTTGTTGATCCGCATGAGGACAGCGATGTCTCCTGCTTTCGCGCCGGACGCCATCAACCTCTTGATCTTTCCCGCTATCCCCCGAGCCTCATGGACATCGCTGGAATAACGCGTTTTCAGGACTTTTCTTCCTGGCTCGCGACCGGAGGCAAGATGAAGGTAATCATCCCTCAAGGGGGATTTCTCCAAAAGCGCGTTGGCCTGGGCGACGATGGTCGGCGTAGACCGATAATCGCGGTTCAGGCTGATATCCGCCGTCAGGGGAGCGAACTCCCAATCGAAACGATTCAGGTAGTAACTGGTCGCTCCGGCGAACGAATAGATGGTTTGGGCGGCGTCACCGACCACGCAGACATTGCGGTTCTCTCCCAACCACAAAGTCATCAGCCGGTGTTGCAGAGGGGAAACATCCTGGTATTCGTCGACCGTCAGCCACCCGATCCCCTTGCGGATGCGGGCGGCCTGATCCGGCTCCTTTTCCAGGACATGGCACAAGAGAAGGAGGATATCGTTGAAATCCATGACCCCGTGAAAGACCTTCTCCTCCTCGTAGGCGTCCATCACGGCCTTCATGGCCGTCTGGTCCAGGCCCGCGGGAGGGGTGCGGCCGGTCTCCTGACAAAGTCTGCCGTATTCGGCGGGAAGGATCAGGCCGACTTTCATCCGGTCAATCTCCGCCTGGACGTCAGAGATGTCGATGTCTTGGAAATCGCTTTCTCCGGTGACCTTGGCCATCGAGCGGATGACCAAGTCCCTGAGGTTATCGCTCACCTGGGGGAAGGGGGCGTCGCTGAGGTCTCCCCACGCTTGGCGGAGCTGGCCAAGGGCGGCTGAATGGAAAGTGGCCGCCTGCACTCCTTGGATTCCCAACTTCCGCAAGCGCTCCTGCATCTCTCCAGCGGCTTTGACCGAAAAGGTCACCGCCAAGGCGCGCTCTTCCCGCCAGGCTCCCGACCGGCAGGCATAAGCGATCCGGCGCATGATCGTTCTGGTCTTCCCAGCTCCGGCGCCGGCGATGATGCGCACCGGTCCTTCCACCGCCATCGCCGCCTGGCGCTGGGAAGGATCCAAACCGGATAAGATGTCGTTCATGCTTCCATTCTGGCAAAGCCACAGACCGAATCCGATGGGGTATGTTATCCACGGCTTTCCACGAAATCGTGGAACTTATCCACCACCTTTGAAGGTGGAAATGTGGAGGACATCCCCCACCCGATTTCCGCATGAAACCGTAGTCCCCATGTATTAAGGTAAAAGAGTGAGTCAACGTTCCAGCTTTGAAATCGCAGCCCTCGCCTCCGCTGCCATGCCCGCCCTGACGGTAGCCACCACCAGGAGGTCCGAGCAGTTCGCCGAAAGCGGTGACTTGGAAGACATCACGACGGCGATCATCACCGACGTGACCGGCGAAGAATACGACGTCAGCGTCTCCTCAAGCGACGAGGGGAAGAAACGCCTGAAGGATCGCGCCCGCGCGGCTTACGTTTTGGACCATACCCATGAGCCTTCCGTGCTTGGTTTTCGTATGGATCATCTGGAGAATTTTACCCCAGGAGACCAGGAAGACGGCCCCACCGGCCAGACGGCCGTGCTGATCATGCCTCATATCCCCGGCGATGCCTTTCCCCTGTCGCGTTTGACAGAGACTCAATGCGCCGCGACCGGAACGTCCATCGGCGCCATCCACCGTCTGCGGGGCAAGTTCTTGGTCAATGCCCACTACCCCGCCTTCCCGGCGGCGACCATCCACCATCAGCTGGAGACGTGGATCGTCAACCTTCGCGCTGCGGGGCATATCCCCCCGGAAATCCTGGATAACTGGACCTCCATCATCTCCCACGAGAACCTGTGGAATTTCAGAGCGACCCCGGTGCACGGCGGCTTCAATGATGGGGATATCATCTTCACCAGCACCGGCATTTCCGGCATCCGGCATTGGGAGAACATGCAGATCAACGACCCGGCCCGGGATTTGGCTTGGATCTTCACCAAGCTGGATCAATCCCGCCGCAACGCCGCCCTCTCCGCTTACGCCCGCATCATGGGCAACCGGATGGATGACATGATCATGCTCCGCGCCGGCCTGTGGGTGCAAATGTCCCAGGTGGGGGATTTCATCCGCGCTCTGGAAAAGGCCGATACCCAGAAGATCATGCGGTTCAAATCGCAGGTGGAGTCTTTGGCTCATCAGATTTTCACCATCAACCCCGAGGGGGTCGGCAAGTCCGCCCATCCCACCACCTTGACAGTCGGCGACCTGCTGGGAGATTCCACGCAGGGGGGCAAGAGCCCCGTCAAAAGAAGCGTCCGCCACGCCCAGCCCGGCGACCATGCCCGTTTCGTCGCGGACCAAGGAATGCGTTCCGGAGAAAACAGGCTCAACGACAGCACCGTCTCCCGAACCGTGGCCAACCCGCCGAAGTCGGTCCGACTGAACCAGGATGGGGGTCAGGCCAACCCTGCTGGGTCCCGGATCCCTCTTCCTCCCCAGACCCCGGAGGATCAGCTCCCGGAAAATTATGATTCCGATCCGCAAACCCAAGTCGTGAACTGGTCATCGACCCCAGGCAAGGCCGAAGATTTCAATTTCGTCTCCACTCCGGACTCCGCCCTCCACCAGGGGGAAGGGCAAGGCGGCCAGAATATCTCATCCGACCGCACTTCCACCAATCGTCCTGATAGCGCGGGGGCCTCTGATGATGAGGAAACCCTGGCCTTCCAGAAGGTCAAAGAGGAGACCGATGGGGCCAACGGAGAGGAATCGCGCGAGCCCGCCTCCTCCTCCAATCCTCCTTCCGGCCCCCTCTTCGAGGCTTATCGCCGGAGAATGGACGAAGCACAGGCTGAGTCCGATTCCGCGGCCTTCAAGATTGACGATGATCCGGACGACATAGCCACCGAGGCCTTCGTCTCTCAGAAGAAATCCGAAGAAGACCATCTACAATAGGAAGTCCGGTCTCGATGACCTCTATCATTGCAATCGTTAAGGTCATCGCAGCCACTGCGAATCGTTGCGAATCATGACGATACAATAATCGGCGAGGACAGGCTGACGGAATCTGTTGGCGACAGCAGGTCCCAGATCGCGATCGGAGCCGGCGGGATGTCCCCGCAGGCGAAGACGGACAAGAAAAATTTCAGAAAAGACCCGACTGGGGAAAGAGGTAAAAATGGATGTTGAAATCGGCATAATGAACGTGGCCCGTCCCGTGACTTTCACGACGGACGCCAGCGCCGAAGAGGTCGCCGGAGCCATCTCCGAGGCGGCTTCGGAAGATCGCCTGGCTGAATTGCAGGACAACAAAGGCCGTAAGATCCTGATTCCCACCAAGGCCATCGGCTATGCCGTCATCGGTTCCGAGACCAGCCATCCGGTGGGGTTCGGCGCTCTAGGTTAAAACCTTGGTTCGGCGCTCTTGAAAGCGTCAAGAGCCCTATCAAGAACCCTAAATTATCAGCACTTATCTGTGCTCCGGATTCGAGCTTCCGAGGGACTCAGGCCCCTCTGATTACCAGAGCATCGAAGCATGCATAAATGAATAGATGGATGACCATGCGATGTGGGGATGACCAACCGGCCATCCCCACATCGCATATCAGAAGGTTCCTTCACTCGCTTACCTTGACTATGCCTCGCCGAGAGCTCCCTCGTCGGGAAATTTCAGCGGCCCGCTGGGAAGAATTCCTTCTCCCCAGCGAGAAGACCCTCAGCGGCTTTCCGGGAAGAAGTACTCCAAGACCTGCCAGGCGCTGCCGTACGATGCCTGCGCCCCCATGCCGCAGGCGGCGTAGGCGGCCACATACGAAGCCATGAAAGCGCTGTCTTCCAAGCTCAGGCCCGCGCACGTGCCGGCCAGGACGCTGCCCATGAAGGAGTCGCCGCAACCGGTGGTGTCCACCGCTTCCACAGACAAGGCAGGCACATGGCTGAGCCTGTCCCCGTCCAGGACCACGGCCCCATGGGAACCCAGGGTGACGATGGCCTGAGAGTAGCCGAAGCCCTGCAACTTTTCCCCCACCGGTCGCCAGTAGGCGATGTCGGTGCGGGAGCCGTCCACATCGATCCCCAGCAGCTGGGCCACCTCGTGCTCGTTGACCAGAAGGATGTCGGTGTTGGCAATCAGGTCGGCCGGAAGATCGGCCAGGAAAGGAGAATCATTCAACAGGACCGGGATCCCCGCCTTATGGGCCACCGTGGCGGCGGCGATCACCGCGTCCAAAGGGCTCTCCAGGCACAGGCCCAGAACCGCGGCCGACTGGATGGCCTGACTGTGGGATGTCACGTAGTCAACGGAGACTTGGGCGTTGGCCCCGGCCGAATAGACGATGGTGTTCTCCCCGGCGGCGTCCACAGTGATGACCGTGGAACCGCTCGGCCCCTCCATGGCGGCGATGGAGGAAGTATCCACCCTCGCGTCTTTGAGCTGGTCGATCAGGAAAGCGCCGGAATCGTCACTACCGACCATGCCCAGCATGGTCACCCCGGCTCCCAGACGGCCGGCCGCGGCCGCCTGATTGGCCGATTTGCCCCCCGGCAGAACCTGCAAAGGGCCTCCGGTCACGGTCTCCCCAGGCTGGGGCAGACGCTCGGTCACCACAGTGTAATCCACGTTCATGGACCCCATCACGGCTATCCGCCGGTCCTTCGCCGCCGCCACCCCTTCAAACAGGCCGGACAGGCGGGAACGGTTCTCTTCGTCTGCGTTCATGATGTCTCCTCATGGTTCGCAGGGAAGGCCGCCATCCGGCGTATGAAGGCCGACGCGGCGGCCTTCCCCTTTCGCTTTTTGCTCTTCCTTTAGAAGGGTACCCCACACTGGAAGATGACGTTCGCATAGGAGGTCGTTTCCCCCGTCCTTATGACGAACTTCACACCCTTCAGGCGGGACTTGAACCCGTCTTCCCCGTCATGGGGAACATAGGAGACAGGCAGGTCGAAGCGGGATGTGACCCACTCCTCCGGCTCGGTCCCCTGCGCTTCGCTGGCCATGAGCCCGTTTTCCAGGACGAGCTCCTCTTTGATCGCATCCAGGACGTCTTCGAACCGCGGGACCCCGAAGACCAGGGCCAGGTCGATCACCTCGACCCCTTCAGGGACGGGCAGTCCGCAGTCGGAGACCACGAACCGGTCTTTGTGGCGCAAAGTGGCCAAGGCATGCGATAGCTGGGCGTTCAGAATTCCATGAGTCAGCATTGATCACTCCTTTCGCGTCGCCTAAAACTCGGCCGCGTTCTCCTTGGTCACGGTCTTGACGGCGATGGCCTGCTTTTTCTCGACCGACTGTCCCTTGATGAGCTTGTAGGCGGCGTCGACGGCCTTCTTGCCCAAGACCTTCGGCTGTTGGGCGATGGTCCCCAGCATGGTCCCTTTCTTGACGGCCTTGAGACCATCGTCGGTCCCATCGAAGCCGAAGACCTTCACGTCCTTCCCAGCCTTGGAGCCCAAGGCCTGGACGGCTCCCAGGGCCATCTCGTCGTTCTCCGCGTAGAGGCCGACCGCGTCAGGGTTGGACTGCATGAGGTTGGACGTGACGTTCAAGGCTTCGGCCCGGTCGAAGTTCGCGGTCTGTTCGGCCACGACCTTGATCCCGGGATACTTCTTGATCTCGTCCTTGAAGCCCTTGCCGCGGTCACGGGTGGAAGCGGCGCCGGGAGTCCCCTGGAGGATGATGACCTTGCCCTTGCCGCCTAGGCCTTTGGCCAGTTCCCGGGCCGCCTGGGCGCCGCCGGCGACGTTATCGGAGGCGATGTGGGCGTTCACGTCCTCCCCAGTCACGGAACGGTCCACGCTCACCACCGGGACCTTGGCCCCCAACAGGCTCGCCACGGCGGGCGCGGCGGCGTCGGAATCCACCGGGTTGATGATGACTGCCTTAGCCCCTTGGGATTGGGTGTTCTGGGCCTGGTTCTGCTGGGTGGTGGAGTCGTTCTGCGCGTCGGAGACCTGCAGGTTGATGCCCAGCTTCTTCGCCTCCTGCTGAGCTCCGTCGCGCAGGTCGACGAAGAAGGGGTTATTGAGGGTGGAGATGAGGATGGAGACCTTGTCCCCACCCGCCGCGGAACCGCCGACCCCGCAGGCTCCCATGCCTGCCATCAGGGTGGCCGAGCAGACCAAGGCCAAAGCGGTCCGGGTGATCTTTGAGAATGTCGAGTTCATGATGATTCCTTTCCTCCCGGTCGGGCGGACTTTCCACCGACCAGGAATGAACTTGATTCTGTTTGTTTTCCTGGGTTTTGTTTGTTTGCTTGGATTAATTTATTTGCTTGGCTTTTGCGAACGGAGACTCAGTGGGTGTCCTGCTTGCGCCGCAGGGTGTCGATGCTCACGGCGATGGCGATGACCAGGCCGATGACCACTTGCTGCCAGAAGGAGGAGACGTTGAGGATGTTCAAGCCATTGCGGATGACGGCCAGAAGGATGGCGCCAACGAAAGTGCCGGAGATCTTCCCCTTGCCGCCGGACAGGGAGGCCCCGCCGATGACGGTGGAGGCGATGGCGTCCATCTCATAACCGCTGGCGGCTTGAGGCTGGACCGAATGCAGACGGCCGGCGATGACCAGGCCCGCCACGGCGGCGAAGATGCCGGAGAGGACGAAGACGATGATCTGGGTCTTATGGACGTGGATGCCGGACAGGCGCGAGGCCTCCATGTTGCCGCCAACGGCGTAGATGGAACGTCCGATGCTGGTGAAATTCAAGATCACCGCCGCGATGACCCCCATGATGATCATGGTGACGATCGGCACAGGGATGCCGAGCACCGTGCTACCGAAGAAGTTGACCAAGCCGGAGGTGGAGATGGGCCGGCCGTCGGAGATGACCAAGGTCAGGCCTCGGGCGATGGACATGGTGGCGAGGGTGGCGATGAAGGAGGGGAGTTTGAGGAAGGCGTTGGCGATGCCGGACAGAGCGCCGAAGAAGGCGCCGGCCAGGACGCCCACGATCACGGTCAGCCAGGCGGGCATGCCCAGAGAGGCCCCGGTGTAGGCGACGACCATGCTGGAGAAGGCCGCCACGGCCCCCACGGACAGGTCGATCCCCGCGGCCACGATGGCGAAGGTCTCGCCGAAAGCCAAGATGGCGATGGTGGAGGCCTGGATGCCCACGTTCAGCAGGTTGGCTCCTGTCAAAAAGGCCGGAGTGGCGAACGCCAGGACGAGGCAGAGGAGGACCAATCCCACCAAAGCCCCGTTGCGGGCGATGAAAGTACGAATGTTGGCGCCGACGGAGTTTCCGGTCCGCGTCTGAGAAGTAGAAAAAGTCATCTTAATTGTCCCTTTCCTGAGAATTCATCTTGTCGTCATGGCCATCGGCCTCGTTCTTTTCCTCGCCGTCCATATGGGAGACGGCCAAAGCCATGATCTTTTCCTGAGTGGCCTGATCGGCCGGCATCTGCCCACTGAGCCTTCCATTGCTCATGACCAGGATCCGGTCCGACATGCCGAGCACTTCCGGCAAATCCGAAGAAGCCATGAGAACGGCCCCTCCTTGGGAGACGACCGCGTCGATGAGCTCGTAGATCTCCACGCGGGCGCCTACGTCCACCCCTCGGGTGGGTTCGTCCAGAAGCAGGACCTTGGCCTGGGAGGTGGTCCACTTGCCGAAGACGATCTTCTGCTGGTTGCCGCCCGACAAGGATCCGGCCGTTTGGTCGATGCTGGCCATGCGGATATGCAGCTGGTCCGCCACCTTCTTTTCCCTTGCCCGCTGACCTTTGAGGTCGGCGAAACCGGCGTGGGAAGTGGGCAGCAGGGTGGCCAGGCCCAGGTTGTCAGCGACCGAGGCTTCCAGGATCAGGCCCTGGGACCGACGGTCTTCCGGAACCAGGCCCATCCCGGCGGCGATGCTGCGGGAGATGTCCGCCATGGGTAGCTTTTTTCCGCCCACGAAGACGGAACCCGAATCGTAAGGATCGGCCCCGAAGATTGCCCGGATGACTTCCGTCCGCCCGGCCCCGACCAAACCGGCCAGTCCGACCACTTCCCCGGCCCTGACCTCGAAGGAGACATGGTCGATGGCCCCGGCCCGGGTCAGGTCTTTCACCGAAAGCAGGACTTCGCCTGGTTCGTGCTTGGTGTGGGGATACTGGTTCTCGATCTGCCGGCCGACCATGAGTTTGACCAACTCAGGCTCCGGTGTGCTGGCAGGGACGGTGGCGATGTACTTGCCGTCACGCAGGACGGTGACGACGTCCCCGATGCGTTGGATCTCATCCATGTGATGGGAGATGAAGACCATGGCCACGCTTTGCTTCTTGAGTTCCTCCATGATGAGGAAAAGCTGCTCGCATTCCTTGCGGGTCAAGGCGGCGGTCGGCTCGTCCAGGATGAGGACGGATGCGTTCTGCATCAGGGCTTTGGCGATTTCCACCATCTGCTGGCGGGCGACGCCCAGTTCGCCCATCGGCTTGTCCACGTCTTCCTCGAGACCGATGCGGGCCAAAGCCCGCTTGGCCTGCTTGCGCATGGCCGCCCGGTCGACGAATCCTCCATGCGTCGGCAGATGCCCCAGGAAGAGGTTCTCCATGATGGACAGCTGCGGGACCAGGTTGAGCTCCTGGTGGATGACGGCTATGCCCAAGTCCCGGGCGGCGTTCACATCGGGGATCCGGGTCTCTTTCCCGTCGATCTCGATATGCCCTTTGTCCGGCTGGTAGATGCCGCTCATCATCTTGATGACGGTCGATTTCCCGGCCCCGTTCTCCCCAAGGAGCACGTGGACTTGCGAAGGGTTCACCGTCACTGAGACATCATCCACCACCATGGTGTTCCCGAAGATCTTGGAAACGCCTCTAAGAGATATTTGAGTCATTGTTTCGCTTTCGTTCGATACGTTTCTGAATGAATTCCCTATGGAAAATGAGTATCGTGAATGACTCGTTATTCGAACTTATCAGCCTGCGCTTCCTGCGCGTCCTGGCCTGAAGCGAAAGGGCTACAGGGCCGCGGCCACCGATTCCCGTGGGATGTAAAGGGTCTTGACCCTCTGGGATTCGGCCCGGCCCCGCTTCTCCACGCGGTCGAGGAGGAGCTTGGCCCCCAGGGACCCGATTTTCTGCACCTGTTGGGAGATGACGGAAATCCGGGGGGTCGTCAAGGTGAACATCTCCAAATCATCGAAAGAGATGAGGGAGATGTCTTTGCCGATGACGAAGCCGCGGGACCCCATCAAGGAAATCGCTTGGATGGCGTCTTGGGAATAGCCGAAAATCACCGCTTGGACGCCCCAGGAGCGCATCTTCCTCATGACGGACGCGCATGAAACGTGGCCGAAGCTGGTCGATTCCACAAAAATCCCGTCTTCCCGGAAGAGGGTTCCAGCGATGGTCCTGAAGGCCGCCTCCCTCTCTTGGAAAGTAGGCGAATCGAGGATGGGCCCGGAGATATAACCCACACGGGTGAAGCCACGGTCATGAAGGTCGTTCAAGGCTTGGGACAGGCCCGGGGCCGGGTCGGAATCCACGACGGGGACTTCATGCATATCGCTCACATGACGGTCGACGAAGACCATGGGGACGTTCTTTTCCACAATCGCCCTCATGGCCGGGGTCGCTCCCCCTCGAGGGACGATGATGGCCCCATCGACGTGCTGGGAAAGCATACTGGTGATGTAAGCGTCCTGCTTTTCGCCGTTCTCGGAAGAAGTGCCGATGGACGTGCAGTAACCTGCGTCGAATAACGTGTCTTGGATCGCATACGCGAGATCGGCGAAGTAGGGATTGCGGATATCGGGAACGAGCAGAGCGACCAGGCTGGTCTTGGTGGACCGCATCGCTTTGGCCCGGGAGTCGGGGATATAACCGAGCTCGCGAGCGGCTTGCTCGATGGCGGCCTTGGTCGCCGGGGAAATGCGGCCGCTGTTGTTCAAAGCGCGCGAAACTGTCGAAATGGACGTTCCGGATCGCAATGCTACATCGCGTATCGTCACGTATGCCATGACACCTCCCTTCTATAAAAGGTACTATAGGAGGATGCCCGCGAGGGCCCTCTGCCGAAGGGATGGGGCGATCCGGTCCTTCCTGGTCCGATGCTTCCATCCGTCTTGTCTTATGCCTGGCGCAGGGAATCACGACTGCGAGATGCCTGTGCCGTCAAACCGGCTTCATCTCCGAAACCGATATGAGTACGCAAACGTATTCGCGATAGTAAAGCTTTCATTGCGATTCCATTGCGAAAACGTTACCGCAATCATAAGCACAGAAAATCACTCTGTCAACTTGGAGGAAACACGGCATGCCCCGGCCAAAGGCAAGACGCGAAGGAAGCGGACAAGGTTCCATCACCGACAAGGAATCAAGAAAAGAGCGAATAGCCGAGAAAAAATATACTTATACTTGCGAAAAGAAAAGCCTTGGACCCTCATTCGGAGAGCCCAAGGCTCTGATCTGATTCGTTCCGTTACGCTTCGTTCGAATCTGATCTGATCTATTTCCGATCTCTTCTGTTCCGCTCCGACCCGACCGGCGTCAGCGATGCGCGAAGGGGTTATGCCGGGCCTTCCTCGCCTTGCGCAGGCGGGCCAGGAGGAAGCCGAGCCCGGCCAGGAGGGCCAAGGAGAAGATGCAGGCCGCCAGGAAGCGGTTGAAGAGGGAGGGCACCGAACGGATGTACTGCCACCAATTGGAGGCGACCATCACCCGGGAAAGGTGGGCGGTGGAGGCGTTCCCGGCGGCGTCGTAGACTTTAAGGACGTAGGTATGGGGACGCCCGTCCGCCTGAATCGTGTGCTGGGGCGGAGTCGGGGAATCGCTCCCTTGATCCCAGGACCCGACCTGCTTTCCATCCCGGTAAAGCTCCACTTTCTGGACCTTCATGTTGTCCCGGGCGAAGAGAGACAGGCCTTTGGAGGGGGCGTAATAGACCCCGCCCGATGAGACGCCCGACAGGGAGGCGTCCGGTCGACGGGAGTCGACGGCGAAGTTCACCTCAGCCGCGGACTTGCGGTCCTGCCCTTTGCCCTCCATGGTGTTCTGAGCCAGGTTGCCGGCCTTGTCCACAGAAGTCAGCTGCAGCCGGTAATAACCGTCGTCGCGGAAGAGGGCGGCCGGGAAGCTGTAAGTGGTCAGGGACCACCCTTTGTCGTCGCTGGTCTTGACCGCGTACTGACTGCGGTCCAGGGGGATGGTCCGGGCCCCTTTGACCATCTCGGCGTGGAGGAAGGAGGCTTTCAGCCCGCTCACATTCGTCTCGCGGACGACCACCTGCTGGCCCTTCTTCAGGTACCGGCCCCGGATGCCTTGCGTGGCCGGGTCGAAGGAGTAGACCGAGCCGAAACGGTTGACCGAGAAGGAAATGGTCCTCTTGGCCACATTGCCGGCCTTGTCCTTGGCCACCGCGGTCAAGGTGTAATAGTCGTCATAGGGAAGCTTATGGGGGAAGTCCCCGTAAGCCACGTTCTGGCTGGTCGCCGTCCGGTCGACCTTCGGCATGAGGTCCACGGCCGAATCCTTGTTATGGGCGGCCTTGAGAGTGTAGGTGGTCGCATAGTCGTCGAGGTTGGCGTCCGAAGAGTCGATGCGGGGGGCGATGGCCCCGGCATAGGCTGTCTGATCGGCCACATCGGTGATGGACAGGTCGGGAAGGGTTTTATCGATGATGAATTCGGACTCTTTCACGGATTCGGCCACGTTGCCAGCCTTGTCGGCGGAACGCACGGAGATGGAGTAACGGCACTCCCCCGTGAAGGCGACCGTGGCCTTCCATGTCTTCTCGTTGCGGATCCGGCTTTGGCTGCCGGCGCTGGAGACCGTCCAGGCGCTAGGGGCGGGGGCTGGGACCGGCTTCCCGTGGGAATCCTTGGCCGTGACCATGATCTGGGTGGCGGACAGGTCCGCGTTGCGGTCGAAGACGGTGATGGTGGCCGTCCTGTTGGCTTTGTAATAGTTGCCATTGGCCGAATCGTTGTTGTCGAAGGTCAGGTTGATGACCGGTTTGGTCATGTCGATGGTGAAGCTGGACCTGACCAGGTCGCTGGTCTGGCCGACGGGGTCGGTCATGTGGGCGAGAAGGATCCAGTCCCCATCGGCATCGCAGGTGACCTGGGCGAACCAGACCCCGGGTTCGCCGTGAACAGGCGAGAAGTCCTTGGCTCTCAGCCCCCGAGTCGACCCGTCATGGGAGACGGCGACGATGACCCTCTGCGGGTCGTTCCGGCGGATCAGATCGAAGGAGGAATCGGTCAAGCGGAAGGTGGCCGTGCGAGCGGCGGAGAAGAACTTCTCTTGGTGGACGGCGTTGTTGTCGTAAGACAGGGTGATCTGCGGCCGATCCTGGTCGATGGCTAGGCCCTGTACCCCCTTATCGGCTATGTTGGACCGGTACTTGGCCTTCCCCTGGGCGTCTTTGAAGAAGTCGGACAGGGTCACCTTGGTCGTGTTCCCGGCCAGGTCGCTGAAGGTGATGACGGTGTCGGCGAAAGTCAGCCGGGTCCCGTTCCCGTCGACGGTGAAGGAGATCTTCCCCGCCTGGTCCTTGCCGGTCTGGTCCTTGGCGGCTCGGTCGGAAGAGGAATCAGCGCTCCCCCTATCGTTCCCCCGGCCAGGCGTGACCGTCAAAGCTGGAGCATTCGGACCGGCAGGCCGCTTGTTGTACAGGGCGAAATGGACGGAAGAGGGGTCCAGGCCAGAAACCATGTCATCCAGACCGTCCAGGCTGATGGTGACCTTCCGCGAAGAGAAGATCCACCCCCACGAGACCTTCCCCTGCGGGGAGAGGGTCAGGGAGGAGACGGTCGGGGCCGTCTTGTCTATGGTGAAAAGCACCGGTTCCCCGGTCTTGCCCAGGACCTTCAGGGAAAGCTGGTAGTTCCCTTCCACGGCGACGGTCCGGCGGAAGGTGGCCGTGGTGGTCTTCTCCTTCCGGTCGAAAGCGAAGCGGGACAAGGGCAAGGAGGTCGTCTCCACCGTAGGGGAATCTTTGATGGTGACCAGATCGATGGTGAATCCGGGAATCTTCTGATAGATCTCCAGCCAAGGGCTGCGCAGGCTCACCTTCTCCACCACATCCCCGCGGAAGTAAGTCCTTTTATCGGTCTTTTTCACCCCCACCTTCTCATTGGCCGCTTCCACGGACAGGGCGGGGATCAAAGCGTCGTCCCCAGGCTGGGGAAAATCGACCAGGATAGCGTCATAAGGCTTGTCGCTCAAGCCGGTCAGCAGGCTGACGGCCGATCCGTCGTCGGACAGGAAGTTCCCGGCCCGGTCCTGGATGGAGACGGTCATGTCGGCGAGCCGATACAGGCCGCTCTCTTCCAAGGTGACCTCGTAAGTCAGCTTGGTCGGCTCCGAAGAGACCAGTTTGGCCTGCCTGCTCAAATCCACGGTCCGGGAGTTCAGATCCCCCATCGAGGCCGACCGCTTGGCGGTCACACGCAGGCTGGAGGGGGCCAAACCGACCGGGTCCGTGATGGTGAGGGTGATGACCGGACGGGTGGAGGTGACCAGGACGTCCTCCTTCTTCCCGTCGATGGTGACCTGTTTGGACAGACGGACCTGCGCCTCCTTCCTCTTCTCTTCCTTGGGGACCTGCGGCACTTGGACCTTGAGGGCCGGTTTCTGCCTGTCCAGCTGGAAGTCGACCTTCTCCCAGGCCTTGGCCTGGCCGGCCTCAACATAAGAGAGGACGTAGTTGCCATCGGTCAGGTTCTGACCCAGCTTCGACGCCAGTGGGGACAGGTCATAAAAGTAACGATAGCCTTGACCTGGGGAATGGGTGGCCTTCATGTCTTTCAGGGAGACCGAGGCCTTATTGCTGTCGGCCGTCCCTCCTTGGCCGCTTGCCCCGGGCCGGCCGCCGGAGGCGTCCTGGCGGGTGAGGGTCAGCTCGTGGCCCTTCTCCCAGGCCTGACGCAGATCATCCAAGTGGACGAAATAGGGGTTGTCGTAAGACAGGGTCATCCGGGCCGCCTGCAGCCCTTTCCCGTTGATGACGCTCCGGTCTTCGATCGGGTCATCGCCTTGGCCGATCAGGGACAGGGCCTTCCCCTCCCCTTTGGTCAGCAGGAGGGTGGTCAGGCCTTTCGTCTTGAAGATCTCCGGCAGGGCGACGGCCGAGCCCTGGGGGACGTCCGTCCCTCCTTGGGCGGGACGGATCAGGTCGGCCAAAGTCTTGGTCAGCTCTTTCTCCTGGCCGCTTTCCCTATCGCGGTAAGAGAGGGTGAAGGTCATGTCCGAGAAGGGATAAAGGCCTTCCTGGTCCAAGGTCACCGTATACTTCCTCTGGCCGCCGGCCGCCGGAGGCGTCACAGGTCCGGGGAAGGCCGTCCGGCCCTCCTCCATCTCCTTGGTTTCTTCAGGCAAGGTCTTCTTATGCCCTTGGTCGTCCACGACGGTCCTCTTATAGGTCACCGTCAAGGAGGTGTCTTCATCCGCATCGGAGACGGTCAGGGTCAGGTCCGCCTCCTGCTGGGAGTCGGAGTCGCCATGGGGGTCGGACAGGAGGTAGGGGCCGGCCGCCTCCCCCTTCCGGGACAAGGTCGAGGTCAATTGGCTGAAACCGGGTGCGGTAGGGGCGGCAAAGGACCGGGCTCCGGGCGCCAGGAGGGGGATGAAGGCCCCCAGGCAGACGATCAGGCCGGCCATAAGGGCCAGGACCAGGATGATCCTGCGTTTGGCCGCGTCCTGGGCGGTCAGATGACGGCCGGTTCCGGCTTGCTGGTTCTGATTCGGATTCCTCATTGTTCTTCTCCTGATTTATCCTCTGACCCATCCTTTTCGCTCAGCTCTTGTGGGTCCACGTGTCTGCCGCGCTGGCGGATAAGGGTCTGCGATTCGTCCGCCTGGGGCCTGATCATCGTTTCCGATTCATCCCCCCGCCTTTGGTTAAGGGAAGAGAGGGGGACCTGGCGAATGACCGTCTGGGCTTCGCTCTTCTCATCCCCTCCCCTGGCTTCGACCTGGGCTTGCGGGGCCGCCGAATAGACGGAATCGGTGGGCTTAGCGGCATAAGAGAACGGGGACGAAGACGGGGAAAGGCGGATATCGATCCGGTCCGATTCCCCCTGACCGGGGGCGGAGGCGCTGGCCTGCCCCGAATCCCAGGACCCGCCGGTCTCTTGAGACCTCCACAATTCGTAACGGGAGTGACGCAGGCGGGAGATCTCCTTCTCCGCCGTCTTTCCCGTCAGGAAATCATGGACGGCCGGAATCTTCAAAAGGAAGAAGAGGAGGACGGTCGCCAAAAGGAGGACCGCCGCCAGGCAGAAAAAGACCACCGCTATGGTATGCCAGGTTTCCGGTTTCATCAGTCGCTCACCTTCTTTGCATCCACGAATCCGTCATCGATCGCCTGCCGGGTCGCGCCCGACTGGTCCATCACCGTCTTCCTGATCCGATCGGTCGAAGAGCTGGTGGTGCTGGTCGTCCTCGCTATGGCCAGGCAGCGGTCGGCCAGGGAAACCATATCGATCCTGCTGATCCCATCAGCCTTGAATTTCCGGGGATAGGCCCGCAAGACGTCTTGGACGAACTGGGCCACGTTCAGCCTCATGACTTCGTCATCGTCGTTCTGGACGTAATCGACCAGATCCTTCACGGTGGCGAAATAGGAGCGGAACTTGCCGGCCGGGGTCCCCTGGGCGATCTGGGAAACGACCTGACTGTTGAACTCCGCTATGTCGGCGTAAATCTGGGCGGACCGGTGTTGGGCGAAGTCGGGGACGGAAGCCGCCTCCTTCATCCACTGCTCCGCGTACCGGATCCGTTCGTACTGGCGGGACAGGTCGTCGTCCTTGCCTTGGGAATCCTGGGAATCCGACGAACCCTGAGAGGCCGACGAGTCTTGGGAATCCTGGGAACTATAGAAATACCAATAAAGCAGACCGGTGTCATAGGTCAGCCGGGCCCACTGCTTCCGGTCGGACCGCAAGGAGATCTCATTCGTCTGGATCTGGTCGGTCAGCTGATGGACCTCTTTGTCGGTGAAACGATGATCGTTGCGATACCTGCCCAGAAGGCCTTCATATGGTTCAATGGACGAAGGCCTCAGGGAACTCGCCTTGATGAAGTAGTCCTCGGCCTTGCTGTCCGAAGGCTCCTGTTTGGCTATGGACATCCAGTAGTCGAAACTGTTGTTCCTGCTGACGTTCTCCCCCAAGAGGCAGCCCAGACCCAGAGCCAGGCAGACCAGGGTCGCGATCAAGGCGGCCAGGAACCACCTCCACTTCTTCCTCTGTTTGTCCAAGTAAGCGTCGTCCTCCTGGCGGTAGTTGCGCAAGGCGTAGGCGAACTGGGCGCAGTCCTGGTAGCGGTCCTGTGGCCGGGGGGAGATGGCCTTATCGATCACCTTCTCCAGGCCGGCCGACAGCTCGGGCCGGTATTGGCGAATCGGCAGCGCCGGCTGGGTGGGGTCGGCCAAAGTCAGGAGGAAATGCAGGGTCTTACCCAAGGAATAGACGTCGGACCGCCTGTCCACGGAGACCGGATCCTCCTGCTGCTCCGGGGACTCATAGCCGGGGGTCCCCAAAGACAGCCCTTGCGGTGCTCGGCCGGCATGATGGGCGATGCCGAAGTCGATGAGCATGACCGTCCCGTCCGGCTTGACCATGACGTTGGACGGCTTGAGGTCGCAGAAGACGATGGACGGGTCCTGCCGGTGAAGGTAGTTGAGGACCCCGCACAGCTGGATCCCCCAGTCGACCACCTCCTTCTCCGAACGCGCCCCGTGCTGTTTGCACAAGTCGCGCAAGGTCTGGCCTTCGATGTAGTCCATGACCACGTAGAGGGTGCCCTCTTCGGAGATGAGGTCGACGATGCGGGGGATGGCCGGATGGTCCAGGTCTTTGATCAGGTTGGCTTCCTCGACCAGGCTCCGGTTGATGACTTCGCGCTGGCCTTCGTCGTCCACGCGTTTGATCTCTTTGACAGCCCACTGCTTCTTCAGGGACTGGTCCATGGCCAGGTAGACGGTGGACATGCCACCGGAGCCGATCTGGCCGATGATCCGGTACCGACCGGAGATGATTTCATCGTCTTTCGCCATATGAATCCTCGCGTCTCTTCGAATCGTTCTTCATCGCTTGTCCCCTGGCCGTTGTCCTTCGTTCGTCTCTTGCCATGGTCCCACACTCAGTCGACCGCTACCATGATCTGGAATTCCACATCCGACAGGGAGAAGACGTCCCCGCTTTTCAAGACGGCCCGTCCCCCGGAAGGAAGGCGGGACCCGTTGACGAAGGTCCCGTTGGGGGCATGGTTGTCCACCAGGTCGAACATGCTGTCTCCTTTGTATTCGAGGAAGGCGTGGACGCGGCTGATGGACGGGTCCCCGCCCATGTGGATGTCGGCCGTCGCCGAGCGACCGATGCTGGCCCTCTTCTGGGACAGATGCACGGTTTTGTCATCACGCAGCCGGGTCACGAAGAAGGAGACGGCAGCGGGGGACCCAGCCTGGACGGATGCGTCGGACAGGCTGGCCCCGAATCGGTTCGAGGAAAGAGGGGAAGGAACGACAGGGGCGCCTGAGCCAGCCTGGTGAGCCTGGCTTATTTGTCCGGTCTGTCCTGCTCGTCCGGAGAAAACGGCCTGGACCGGGTCCCAGCTTTGCTGAATCCCCCTGGTCAGTCGGGCGGGAAGTGTCCTGCCCCAGGTCGGTCCGTTTCCGGTCGCCGACGTCAAAGGAGTCGCCGGGGTCGGCGAAGTTACAGAGGTCGCCGCCGGCGGCGTCGGGGCCATCGGAGCCGTTCCTGGCTGAGAGGGGAAAGCGGAAGGGGCGGACGTTGAAGGAGCCGGCGCGAAATCGCGGTCGATCACGCCTTTCTGGAGCATCCAATCCCGCATGGTGATGGAAGAGAAGATCGGATGCCGACGGACGTAATCCCGCACGACCCCCAGGCTGGCCGAAGCCTGGTCCTGCCGCAGCCCGGCCTGCTTTACTCCGGCGTAATCCGACCTCGCCCCTTCCAATCCCTGGGAGGGGAAGTGGACTTTCCTGGGGTCGCTCAGGAACATCATCAGGGTGTTGGCGCTGGTCTTGGGCGGGGCCATGTTCCTGATGGGCAGGACGATGTAAAGGATGGCGGACAGGCTGGGACGCACGAAGATGCGCTTCCTGTCCCAGACGATGCATTCGGCGGGGACCGAAGCCGCAGTGCAGGCATCGGTGACGTCGGCGATGGAGGTGATGATCTGGCTGTACTGGGCCAGGGAGATCCTGGCTTTGAGGAAGGAAGGCAGTTTCATGCTTCCCGTCAGGTCGTAAAAAAGGACGGCCGAATCGCCTTTCAGCCGATAGGTGAAGTCGGGCAGGAGGGGGGACGGACGCTGACGGAGCCATTCTGCCATCTCATAATCGAAGGCCTCCCGCCCGGTGAGGGTGACACGCAGGGTGCGGACAGGGGACCGCCACTTTTTAATCATATGGAATTTCACCGGGCTCTCACCTCCTGCCCTTGTTCTTTCCTGTTTCGTCTATCGTCAGCCACTTTAGCACCTGCTTACCCCGAAGCCCCGATGACGACCGGAATCGGAGACGATTCCCCTTGGTTTTCCTTTAGGGAATGAGCTTATTGACGAAATTCACCCCCTCTTGGGCTATGGACCGTACATCGATGGAAGCTGATACGCCCCCTCCGAATCCCAGACCGAGCGCCGCATCCGCGCTTAAATCAACATTCACTTTCCCATCCTGATAAGTGACGCCTGCGTCGGCGGCGGCGCCAGCGCCAGCGAGGGCGGATGCGCTGGCCGTCACCGACAAAGGGCCGCCTCTGACGGTCGCGCTGCCATTCGCCCGTGCTCCGGCATAAGCGTCCCCATGGGCTCCGACGCCGAAGGAACCATCGGAAGGGTTATAGCCGGCCTGCATTGATCCCGAGGCGCTGGCGCCGCCTTCAATGTCGCCATGAAGATTGGTCCCGAACCCGCCAAAGGGCAGGTTCACGCCGATATCTTGGCCAAGGTCACCGGAAGCTTTCGCTTCGGCGTGGGCCGACCCTTCGCCGTATACACCAAAGCCGTTCGTTCCGAACTCGCCTTCCACCCCGGCCCCGACGTCCACTTCTCCGCTGGCGGACGCCTGCGACCGCAGGCCCAGGATCGTCATGCCGGCCTGGACCTCGCCCTGCGCATTGACCAGATGGTGATCCCTTACAAAGTCCCCTCCGATTTTGACCTTTCCATCATCATCGATGGTCGCCTCGATGGAATTCTCTTTATCCGTGTAATTCGTACGGATATCGCCGTCCGCTGCTGCGTCGACGTCGAAGAATGAATGCTGGATGATCGCCTGAGCCGTCTCATGCCGGGCCTGGTCGGCGATTTGCTGGCTGACGAAGTCACCCGAGAATTTTGATGAGTAGGTCCCGTCAAATTCTTTGACCGCCTGGCTTAAGGAATTCCATTTATCCTGCATATCATGACAGGCGTTCACCTGGGCGGAGATAAAGCGGCTCATGTCATTCAGACTGCCGATGATCGTATCTCTTTCCCCGCACTCGTTGTCGAGTTCGCTCGCTCGGGACGCGAAAACATCCGTATCCGATCGGAACAGATCGGCCTTGTCCGCGGTGTCCCCCAGATTCGCTCCGACGTTACTGTCCGGATCGCATTGAATCCTGTTCTCGTTCTGCGGGCTGCAACCGACCTGGGCGAAAAGGTCCTTATTACTTGACCTGCAAGGAGTCCATGGCATACTGGACGGCCCTGTCCAGATCCTCCGAAAAGATCCCGTACGCCTCCCTGTAACTGGTCAGACCCACATCTACCCGGCAATAATCATTTTCCGCTTCCTGAGCCCAGACCCCGCTTTGACCGTCCAGGACCGAAAAATTCTCATCCCGAACGCTGAGGAACTTGTCATCGATCTCGGGCTTGCGGCTTTTCACCGCGTCCGACACCGTTACAATTAATGATCCAAAAGCCAGTGCTACTAAGTCCTTCACCAGTTTGGGACCGAACTCTTATGGTTGGTAGCCAAACTAGTGGTGTGTAAATCAAAGCAAAGATTATACATCCGATAATTCCCCATAAATAGGTCTTATACGAAAAATTAGATTCGTTATCATCCATGCTTATTTTCCTCCTTTGGTGTCGGTTCCTTTGTTCCCTCCTCTACTGGCGGATATACCCGTGGATGTTTCGCTGCCCTTTTGGCCGTAAACCACCATTTTTTATCTGGTATTTTGTATGCAACTCTAAATTGACGATTGTATTTCTGGATGTAAATCAATTTATAAACTCTATCTAATTGATAGAAAAGCAAGAGAATTAATAGTATATATAGTATTACCGATGCAGAACCTAATGCTAATTCAAAGTTTAAATGTTTCACAATAACTGAGTATGTCGCCATTACAATATTAATAATTAGCATCAGTGCTAATGTGGTAATGGTCGCTTTTAAATTACTAATTCTTGTTTCTTTACCATGTATTTTCATAATCCATATATAAGTCGATACGCAAAGATACATAAAAATAATAAAAAGTTGAACAAAAAAGGAAATCCATCCTTGTACTATTACAAGAACTAATGTAATTATTGAGGAAATTGAAAAAATGTCGTTATACCCCAAACTAATCCGATTAAAGACCCTTGCACTGATGCAACGCCTCGATTGTAATATGGCATAATAATCCACGCCAATAGCATCAGGAAAAAGATCAAGTCAGATATTTTCACAAGTGGCCCCATGATATTTATCAGTATGCTAGCGACCCGGTTCCCTGTTTCTCCCCAGTTTCCTTGCGCAGGCCCAATACCAATAACGTATAGCATAATAACGAAACCTATAGCTAAGATAAACACACCAAATTTTATAAAAAAATTAGAATAGGAGAATTTTAAAGTTTCATTTATATCCTTTCTTTGAATATACCCTGATATTTGTTTGTAAGATTGGTTAAACATAACTATGCACACGCTCGCTTTCCAAAGGTATTTTGGGCCATTTTACCGGCTGCGTCATAACCCTTACCTTCACTATTAGTTTTCAAAATTTTATCGACCTTGGTCCCAACTCCAACTTATAAAGCAGCATTAAAATACTTGGCCAATCATACCTATCGTGAAACCGTTAATGAGTTTAATATCTCTAAATCTTAAAAGAGAGTCCTATTAGTAAAGGGTAGAGTGTAATTTTTGTAGATTACGTAGTAGTGTACTTAAAAGGACAGTCTTCGATATGATCGTTAATTAGGCCTACCGCTTCAAGAAAGGAGTAGGTTGTTACTGGCCCCATAAATTGAAAACCTATTTCTTTAAACTCTTTTGCTAGGTTTCGAGATAGTCTATTTTGGGTCGGTATGTCAGTAAACTGTTGAGGGTGGTTAATGATTGGCTGTGGAATTAGGGTTGTTAGTACTGTACACAATTGGTGCCCTTCACGGTGCATTTTAGTCATTACACGAGCACTATTAATGGCGGCATCAATTTTTCGCTGATTACGAATGATTCCTCGGTTTTTCAGTAATTGCTTACGTTGATTACTGGTAAATTTTGCAACCTGCTCCACATTAAAGCCTGCAAAGGCTTGTCGAAAATTTTCTCGCTTATCCAAGACTAATTGCCAACTAAGTCCCGATTGAAAGGATTCTAAAACCATCATTTCATATAAGTAATTCTCGTTGAGGTTCAGCTTACCCCATTCGTGGTCATGATACTTCGTAAGGAGTGGAGCATCATCGTTTTTCGGAAAGCAGCGTTTCATTTAATTCCTCCTAATAGTAATTTTGATCAATCAGAATTTGAACATAAAAAGGGCATCTTTTCAGATGTCCCACCGGTTCGGATAAGTAATCGACTGACTTGATTTATGCATCAGCATCATCGTTCTTGTATTGTTGCTACTTTCTAAGAAGCAACTAAAAAAACTGATTAAGTCCATTAACATTTCAGCAAAACAAATCAGTGCCTGTCGCGTGTGACAGGTGTTTTTGTTAGTCTTAGAGTTATTTGAAACTATTTTTATTTAGGGCAAAATCTAGAGCTATTGCAATCATAATTAAGCATCCTGCAGTAATCCAACCAAGTTTAATAGCTGTTACTAGTTCATGAGACCACATGTTTAAAAATACTGAACCTGTTGCTGTACCCATAGCAATAGCAACATTTTGAACCATTCGTTGGAGTGACCCAATACTACCCTGTGAAGTGATATCAGTAGTTTTCATAATTACAGATATGTTCGCCGGTTGGAAATAGCCACCACCCACACCATAAATAAACAAACAAATTGTAACTAAAAAATATGGTAAAGATGTTTGATATAGGCTCAAGAGTAGTAATGAACAAAGAATAATAGATAATCCGACTTTAGAAAAGGAATTATCTTTCAAACCATTATTATGTGCACTAGATATTCTAGAAAATAAAACTAGACCTATAGGTGCACCTAGTACCAGTATACCCGTCAATCCTGAATTTAATTTAAAGACAGTTTCAAACAAATAAGGTGGCATAAGAAAGATTATGGCTGAAGCAAAGCCAAAGGCAATCGTTTCATATAGATATACCAGTAGTGATTTATTCTGAATAAGATTTATTACATTGACAACAGGAGTTTCTTTATTTCTTTCTACTTTAAACAAGATAATTACAGCTATTAAACTAGCAATTATTAATGCTATCCCAATAATACTATGTGAGCTTAGCAATGACAATCCACTAATAAGCAATATCACAAATAGTCCATTAGTAAGACTTCCAGGGTAATCAATGTGTTTAGCGTATTTATTCTCAGAGATATTTGTAATTAATTTGTGATTACAAATGAGTCCCAGAAGGACGAACGGAATGTTTAACCAGAATATTCCTCTCCAACTATTTAATGATAGTAGCAATCCACCTAATGAAGGACCAAGTACAGGTCCGACACCAATCATAATTCCTAAAACTCCGATAGCAGAACTGGATTTTTCAGCAGAAACTAAGGTAGTAATTAAAGAGGCTGATGTTGCTTGTAATGCAGCTGCACCAATACCTTGGAAAATTCGAAACATAATTAACATTTGAATATTAGCTGAAAGTCCGCAAAGTAATGAGCTAAGCCCAAAAATTATCAGTCCAATATACGAGAACGATAGTTTACCAAATTTATCACTAAGTAGTCCAAAAGGAAGAATAAAAACAGCAAGGCTAATAGTATAACCCGTAACTGCAATAGCAGCAATGTCTGCTGTAGTTTCAAAGTAAGATTTAAAAAATGGTAGTGCAACATTGATAATCCCTGTATCTAATGTTGATAATAACATTCCTATGCCAGCAACTATAACGATTAAATTTTCTTTAGTTCTTATATCCATAGCGTATTCTCCAAGAAAGAATGAAAGTCTATATTTACATCATGATTCAAGCTGTAAGTCATTTCTGCAACAACTTCTGCCTTATTTTTTCCAATATGTTGCAGATCAGCACCCATTTGCCTATTCACATTTGAAATATCAAATGTATCTGGGTCTGCAAATTTTAGATTTCGAATACCTATTCGAACCAACCGTTGTGCAAGTTGTCCTCCTATTCCAATTACAATATTTTTCAATTTTTCTTGTTTATTATGTTGTTCCTGTTTGGTGTCACCGAGCCAACCCAAACTACGATTTACCCTTTCCCAATACATCTCTTCGTTTGGGATTGCTGTGTATTTTAAGTGCTTTTTGTCGTGAATCATTCTATTAATCCTCCTTGTTAGATTGTGCTAATTATGCTAATATAAATCTAATTAACAATCAATCGATTCAAGAAATATCGAATCAAAGAGGACAAAATGACTATTAGGATAAACTTTAGTAAATACTCTACTGTAACAGACGAGACACTAACTCAAAGATTTCAGTTTGTTTATTCACCACTGAATGAACTTCTTAGAAGTCTTCATGTCTTGATGAATCCTAGGCATCATGGGTTGGTTGTAGATTGGGCCTTAAAGACAATGGAACAATTAGATAAAGAGGATATTGATAATTTGTACTACTTTAGTCCTGTATATGAATTAGGTGTTCCTCCCACTGTACTTTGTAATTTTCAATACAATGCTAGTAATCTAAAGGATGAACTATCCATGCTTCGCGCTTTTCTTAGTAGGCAAAGTAATGTAAATGGACTAATTAATGAGTTATCCACCTTAAATCACGATAGAAGTAACACGTTTATTCCAAATTTAGCTAAAGGTCTTGAATGGCAGGATTTTTCTATTAAACGGAATCCATTACTTATAAAAGACCTTAGTGGTAACCCGCAAACTGTCATTAACCGTTTTTTTAAATTTATCGTTAAGTATAATGACAATGTTTTTTCTGCGGTTTGGGGAAAAGCTAATATTAAAAAACTGTTATTTCAGGAAATTAAGATACGGGCGAACTCAATTAATATTCATGGTATTCGAAGTACTATAGATGAATTGCAAGTAGCCCGTATGCACTGGAAAAATGATACTTTAATTATTAATAAGCCTTTTGAGAGAGAAATTGATCTTAAAGATACTGACACAATTATGCTCATACCAAGTTTTTTTACTTGGCCTCATCTATTCGTTGATACATTTAAAAATGGAGTGGTCATTAATTACGGACTACAAAAAAGAGCAGATCTAATTTATACACCAAAAGAACTATTATTAACTTTTAAGGCTCTTAGTGAACCGACCAGACTTCAGATCTTGAAAACCGTTTCGAAGTCACCTTGTACTACACAAGGGCTGTCACAGCTTTTATCACTAGGTACCTCCACTGTATCCAGACATTTACAAATATTAAAAGAAGCAAATTTACTAAGAACTACAAAACAAAAAAAGTTCGTTCTTTATCAAATAACAAATAGAATATTTGAGTTAGTTCCTAATTTTTTAGATTTTATGAGAGATGATAATAAATGAGAGTCGTTAATAGTGCACTTACCTGTAATAAATGGTTGACTGTTAATGAACTGTCAAAAGTCTGCCATTTAAGCAGAGAAGAAGTAATAAGTCAACTTCAGTGTGATAAAACTATTATTTCATTACATTTTTACGGTAGATGGTATTACAAAAATAAAATGAGCTACAATGTAACGAAATTAGGCAATACCAGTAATAACATGTTGGATAGTAGAAATACCATTAGTAATATAGGAATTGCAAGAACCTGTTTACATCATCTTGGTGGAAAACTAGGGGTCACTATTTTTAGGCATGCTGAGCTTAAACATCTAATCTTCACTTCTGACAAAGTTAACTATTCTTTTACTGAAAAAGGGAAAAATATATTCAGTAAGTTTTGTAAAGTAAACCAAACCACTGTACCCTGTTGCTTAGATTTCTCGGAGCGAAATTTTCATTTTGGAGGAAGAATAGGAGATGATCTTCTAAATTACTTATTGGAAAACGATTTGTGTAAATTAACCGAAAGTCGAAAAGTAGAACTTGTAGAGGGCGGAATTAAAATGTAGGAAATCGGCGGTTTAAAATTGTCGGTTTTCCTACATTTTTTGTATACTCACCTTATCTATTTGATGAGGAAGTGAAGAGTATGCGCAACGACGTTTACGAAAGGATGAAACATTTCGTGATAGAAGACATAAAACCAAACTACACGGCTATTGCTCGACAATATGGTGCTGATCCACGAACAGTAAAGGCTGCATATTTACGGGCCTTAAATGGCCAAGATCCAAGTTATAATCATCAACGCCACAGGCGCCGTAGTAAATTAGATGAGTATCGTGACATTATCGAGTCTAAATATGCGGCAGGCTGTTCTGCTAGATCAATCTTTGATTTTATTGTCGAGAAAGGCTTCACTGGCAAATGTATCCTTCCAGATTTTGCGCCCCAAATACGGCTTAAGTACCGGCGAATAATCGGGCAGGTCCGGAGTCACGCCAAACTTGTGGAAGATCTCCTGGCTTTGGAAAACGTAGTCCAACACCAAATCGTCCTTGGTGGCTTGACCATAAATTTGATCCAAATTCTCGTATTCAACGATTTCAGCGCCCATCTGCCGAAACCCAAAAAACGGCGTGGGCAATGTTAATCGAGCTAAAGGTCGTGATGTCCGTCTTAATCACCTTCGCCCAGACTCGCATAGTTACCCCTCACTTTGAAATTAAATAACTATCAATTGCAGTTTCCCAACCGACTTCAAGATAGCATTGTCACCTAAAATAGTAATTTGTTGGTCATTAACAGCATTGGGTAATTGATAGAGAGTTATCAATCCGGTATCAGGAATTTCGCTCTTCAAAATCTCAATTAGCCTCTGCTTTGTCTGTTTAGAAACTACTTCTCGTTCGTAAAGGCTAAATTGCTTCATCATGAATCCTAGCTCAACCAAGCGCTTCCGGTACTTAGTAGCTTGTTTACGCTCAGCCTTAGTATTGCGTGAAAGGTCAAAACTCAATAACAAAATCATATTAAATCCCCCCCCCTTCGATAAACGAAGGGAGATTCAGGTTCCCTGAACTATTGTTTTCAATGCAGGTAGTTAAGGTATCAACGGTCAGATGAATTGCATCACTTAAATGCATTACTTGCCCATTAATGACACACTTTTCAAGAAGAATTCTGACAAGCAATCTCCGTTCCTCAGCATCGAACTCGTTGTCTTCACTAAGAAGAATATTCTTTGTAATGTAGTTATCAACAAACGGACGGTAGGTTTCAATCACATCATCAGCGAGATTGTACGGGTTCGCAGTCGATTCATGGTGAATCCCAAAGCTTGGTTCAAATCCCTTCATCACCAACAGCCGCCTAATTTCTGCACGGATGATTGCATAGCCATAGTTTAAACTTGCATTTTGAATATCCTTCGTTCGTCCCCGTTTAAAGGACTGACCAAATAAGACCTTGAAGTAGTTTTTTGCTGCGACGGCTTCCCCATTATGCTCATCACCATCAACAACGGTATTTGAAACAGAGCGAACTAATGCGACGTCATCTGCATTAGCCTCGTTTAGTTCCAAACAACGAGCTTGGTTTTCAATCTTTTGAATTACAATCTTTCGCCAGATCCGCTTCTTCACCTTACTAGTTAAGGTTAGTTGCTTTTTCAAGCGTTCATAGCGGTGTTCCTGATTGTAGGTGGTCTCGATCATTTCTAAAGGAGAGTGGCTTCGGTCACAGAATAAAATCCCAATGTGATTGAGAATGCAATATTCAATCACTCGCTCCGATAGATAACACTTTCTATTATCAAACACCAATGTACCAATATCATCAAAGGTCAGATATTTCTTTTCCTTGGTCTTGATATTTGAAAATTTTAGTCCTTCTTTAGTGACACCAACAAAACATTCATTCTCCACATAAACTATATTCTTCACCCTTTACCCCTCCCGAAGTAAGGACCTGCCGATGAATCAACATCCTACTATTTCATTTGGTGTTAATTTCTTTCTCTCGAATATAACCTATGCGTCAATTATAAAGTCTGGTCTACTGCAACGAGCTTTCTTGGCCCCTAAATCTAAAGAGAGCGTGTATCGAAATCCAAGAATTTCGATACACGCTCTCGCTTTTTACTACGTCTCCTTCTAGCGGAGATTAGTTCATATCTGCAACAGGTCGGCGCTGGTATCGAGGCTCAAATCGAGATCCGCTCCGTCTTTTTGGACGGAGGAGGAAAAATCGGAATGGAAAGTCCGGGCTGTGGCCAGCTTGGCCTGCAAATCGGCGATTCTGGAGTTCAGGCTGTTGATTTGTCCTTGCAAATCGGACACTTGGGACTGCAAGTCGTTTCTTGCTCCCGTCAGATCATCGATCTGTGATTGCGTTTCCTGGTTTCCTGCCATAAGGACCCTTTCTCTTTTCTTTTCCGGACTCACTTGCATTTTATCTCAAATGAAAACAAAAATCCACCCGGCGCGACGAAGACGGCGGGTGGAAGGGGAAGGCCGAAAACCGAAAGTGGAAGGCCGGATTGGGCCTATCCCAGGGAAAGCAAGGCCTTGTAAAGGTCGTTGACCTTCGTGGGCATGTAGTCGTTCATCATCATGATCTGGTGGGAGTCCACGACTTCATCGGTGTACAGGCTTCGCAGGCCCACCATCCCCTGGAGGGTGTTGGCCAGGATTTGATGGTCGCGGGCCATCAGCGCCTGGGCCTGGGCGGACTGGTCCGGCCCGGGGAAGATGTCGCAGACGGCCGCCTGATGCCAATCGACGACGGGGTCGTCATAGCGGAAAAGGTAGGCGGCCAAAGACCCATAAGGGCGCTGGATGCGCACGTAATTGAGCAGATAGCGGTTCTTGCCGGAGGCGAAGGGACCGTAGGAAAGGGGGACCCAGACCTCTTTCCGCTGGCAGTGCTCCTCGAAATGATCTTCCAGGGCCAGGAAATGGGTGGCCGGGGCGTGGGCGTCCCTAACCTGTTCGTAGCTGCCGCTCAAAGCCGCGCCGACGTTGGTGTAGAACACGCCGCCGAAGGCCTGGGCCGCTTTCTGGGCCTGCCCGGCCCCCAGGCTTCTGCGCACATCGTTTCCCTGGATATGGGCCTTGATGCCGAAGATGGCGGCGACGATCCCGGCGATGATGGCCAGACCGATCACGACCCCCATGACGGGAGCCATCCAATCCGGGGCGGGCGTCCCCTGGGAGTAGGTAGAGCCAGTGGCGAAAATCATGGAAGCCATCCTTTTATTCTTGCGTATCTTCGGAAAGCTGGAAGGTATCGACGAACTGCTTGTATTCCTTTTGGGGAACGCCAAAAGCTTCCAATCCATAGAATCCAGCCGGAGAGAAGACCACGGTTCTGCGCAGGATGACAGAGGAATCCTCCGAGGCATGGCCCATATAAGTGATGGCTGTATGCCCATCGACCGTGGTAAAAGTGTATTCCCCTTCTTTCACCCCCATGAGATGGGCGTAATTAGACAAGACCTTGCGCCTTTGCGATTCGCTGAATTCCTTCGACTCCTCGGTCTGCTTGGAGGAAAACTGGCTGGCGGACACCGCATAGTTGATGTTGTCATTCTTGTCCACAGTCGAGTAACGTACATAGGATCCGCCGTTATCCTTATAGGTATCCTTTTCCGGGGTACCAGGGAAGCAGACGGAATACCCCATCAACTTGGATGTGAATTTTTTCCATCCATGCGGGATGAGAGTCGAGGAAGCGGAGGAATCTGATTGTGAGCCTCCCTTCGCTCCTTGGGAGGAACCGCAGGCGGCCAAACCAGTCATGAAAGCCATCGTTGCTATGACAGCGGAAATCCGTCTGAAAGACCTTTTCATATCAAACCTCTTTTTCTTTCCACAGCTTTCCACTGCAGCTCGCAAACTTCATCTCAGTTTTTCCGGGACCTGATGGGACGACCGTATCATGTCTTTCCTGCTCAATCGGGGCCGTGCCGCCATCGGGCATTGGTCGAAAAGCTCTCTTCTATCTTCTAGGAACGGTCGGCGTCCAGGAGACGGAAGGTATCGACGAACTGCTTGTATTCCGAGCTGGAAGTTCCAAAGGATTCGA